>Ga0209611_10000433_pt1 | contig 61160 bp, 38 predicted proteins | sample S1TSphgellanicum_3_FD_187693 | JGI IMG/M metagenome (GOLD analysis project Ga0209611, IMG submission 187693) | Host-associated microbial communities from peat moss isolated from Minnesota, USA - S1T2_Fc - Sphagnum magellanicum MG (SPAdes) (version 2) | ecosystem: Host-associated > Plants > Peat...
AAAATTTTAAAAAAAATTTCAAAAAAAAAAAAAAAACCCAACCCAACTCTTTCAGTTGTTGAGAAAGAGACAGGATGAGTGTAGCTAAGTCCAAAAACCCCAAAATAAAAAATATAAATTTAAAACACTAATATATATTAATCTCCGTTGCGCCGCGTCTGTATTCCACTTTTTCTCTGCCCCCTCAGAGTAAACAGACCATGACAAGACGAATGGATGACTGGATGGATGGACGGATGAATGATGAGACAGATGGATGAAATGATGCTTCATGACGTCCTTTACTATATGTAATTTGACTTTTCAATGATAATAACTATTCAAAATTCAATATCTCCCACACCTTAGGTTAAAAGTCTCCTTTATTAAATCCTACTGACAGTTATGAAACTAGCTTTATGTACCCCTACTCATCAAGGGCTTTCCAACAATACCAAGAGTGTGGCAAGAGATGCCATGGTTTGGGAGATCTCAACATGATACGAAAAAACAAACAAAACAATCAAATTACCTTCCTTCATAAATAGACCAAAGGAGCATGTGTTGTTGGCCAAGTGTGAACTCATTACGCAACTAAATTTTCCTTTCAAAACCATTTTTATAATTTAATTGAATGTTTAACAACAAAAATATTCAAATTTCAATATCTCCTACACCTTAGGTCTAAAAAACTCCAAATCACCTTCATTAAATCCTGCTCACTAAAGGCTTTCCAACAATACCAAGAGTACACCAAATTCCCCTAAACTTTTAGTTTTGATTTAAATGAATTTTCAATGAAAAAATTACTCAATATTCAATCACTTCTCACCATAAGTCAAAGGATTAGGAAACCAACTTGGTGTAGCCCTTTCTCATCAATGGCACCAAGAGCATGGCAAGAGGTGGTGTAATTTGGTCTCCTCATTGTGACAAACAAAACTACCAAATTACATTCATTCATAGATAGATTCCAAGTTCTTCAGGGTTTTTTTCCCCTTCAATATTGTGACAATCATCCATTGCACACTAAAGATGGATGAAATCACATACATAGTTACCTCACACATAATCATGACCCAATGCCTATTGTTGTAGGAAAAAACATGATATTCTCTTATAGTCAAACAATTGATAATATACAACCTGGGGTTTTCTGTTCCATTTTTTTAATTGGAAATTTTGGCGAAATTTTCCATAAAATAGCAAAATTAGTCAAATTTAAACTAGAAAAAACAGAAAGTTCCAAAAATTTCCCAATTTTTTTTGTTGGAAAAATATCAATGTGATACAACTACTTCTCTGCTTTTATGCTATTAACTTTCTCTATCAAGTTATGAGCTTGAATGAACACCACTAGAAAATGGCATGTATAGTAGTAAAATTTTGGAAATATTTCTATAGCATATTCAAGCCTGGGTCTAGTTGCAAAATATTAATTTCTTCTGCATGGGTTTAGGGTTTAAAACTTGAAATTGTCTAACCCACCAACCTCCTATTTTTACCTTTTTATTTATTAAGTACCTCACAAAGGAAAATCTCCTCTTGACCTCTGAACTCTTAACCCTTAAATGTCATGGCAGCAAGAATGGGGCCAGAATGGGTCCTGGACAAAATTCCACAGGCCATTTCGGGCAGCTCCTTAGGAAAGGGAAAAAAAAAAGCAACTTGGTGATCAGGTAAGCCTCCCCAAAGGCCTAGATAGACTTAGTGCCAATGCCTTTATTTTATGGAGGTGGGCTATAAGTTTTCTAAGTTAACCATTTGGGGAAGTATGGTTTTTTCCCATTCTGCCCGGATTTTCTTTAGGTGTTAATCATCTTAGAACCATCTATACACTTGATGATCCAAATGTTTACTTATTTTGGATGATGTTCAGGTATTGTGGATGATTTTTAAATTTTTGGGTGAGCATTGCTTTCATTTCTGAACTTTTGTAGGTTTTTGCAAGCAATGCTAATTGTCTCTCAAGCTTCCATCTCTCACCTTCTAGACAAAAATATTTCCTCTTCATTTTTTGGGCTCAAGATTATGCCAAATAAAACACCAGTTTCCACTCTATTTTCCAATGTTGGACAAGTATTTTTAATTTTGTTAATAACTGCTGGTTCAAGTTCTTCAAATATTTCAGAACAAAAGAACCGCCGGTTCTGTGACTTGAAAAAAAAGAGGGTAAAATCAAATTCACATTTGGTCTGGTTGCTTCCAAAACCTCAAAGAATTGTTGAGTTTCATGAAAGAATTGACAATGAACTAATGGTTTTCTGGGCAGTCCAAATTAGACTTTTTCATTCCTTTAAAAATAATAATAATAATAAATAACTTCATGGACACACATATCAGACAGACCCAGGTAATTGATTTGTTTGAAAACTGAGATTATGACCCCCCCCCCGCCCCTCCCCCCAAGAACCTCCCTGATACCCTGCAAGAGTTGAGTGCAGCTTCTAATACCCGTTAAGATCCCCAACAATCTGGCCACAATGGACCAGCACCCACCACCGCATCGTGAAGGATGAATGGAAAGTGGTTAGGAAACAGTTTTCTGTTCAGTTTCACTTCCCTAGCTAACTGTGGTGGTTAGTTCAGTTGCCTTTTTTTTTCCTACCTACCTACTAACTACAGTACCAGAATAGTAGGTTCAGCACTTTTATGCCAATTTTTTTTATTTTTTTGAAAAGTAAGGTTTGGTGCTCAAGAAAATAATATTTTGAAAATTCAGCAATTTTTAATGGACAAAATTTTATTTGACACAAGTTTTAAGTTTTCATTCACATTTGTCAATTTCAACTATTTTCATCAGTTCATATGGTTTGTCTTTTTACACCTCAAGTACTTACCCTAATCTTATTTAGGGAAAAGTTTAACAATTTTCATTTGTTTGTGTCAACTTGAATTTTTAAACCCTAATTATTTAACTCTAATTTCTTACTTAGTGTGATACTTCTTGTCTCCTTTATTATTTGTATTTTTATGATTTTTTTAGTATAATTGTTGCTTGCGTGAAGTTCGTGCAATGGCCAAGAAACAACAATATTTAAATTGTAGAATTTTCATTTCCATCATAGAGGAAATGGAGATTAATAGAAAGAGAGATTTTGCAAGGTTGAGGGAGAGATTGAAACACAATCAAAAGAAGGAGATTTTCAAGTGAGCGATGACAAGGCCCAAGAAGGAAACAAAAGTAGTCTTGTTCAAGCCAAAGATTGAATCAATTCCATCAACTAAAAAGGTTAGAGGTTCGTACACAAATTGGTTCACCCTCTCCCTTTGGCCACTTATTTATGGTGTTATAAAATAACATTGAAACATTTCTAGTATTTTGAAGTACTTGGGGGCAACATACAGAAAGCCATAAAATGTAGGTGGTGTTTATGATCATTTATCAAGGGGTTATTTAGTTGAGTGGTTTCATCCTAATGGAAAATTCAAGGAGAATTACAAGCACTATGTAAAGCTTGGCACTATTGTTGCCAAATTTGCACAACATTCTTCTATCTTGGATGCACACCCTATTCTTAAGGAGGAAATTTGTAAGGTGTTGAAGAAACACATGGCAACAAGACAACCTTTGTCCATTAATTGCATTCAGCCTTAATTTGACCAAAGTAATTATCTTCAAATGAACACCTCAACTTTTTGAAAAAACCCCCATGACTACATTTCATGTTTTTTATGCATGGACAAAAAGTTTCATAAAAAGCCAATTCAATTGGAGCTATCATGTTTCATTAGATATAACAGCTGACAAATTACCAAAATATTATGAGCTACAAAGGAAAGTTATGGGACAATGATGTGTTTACTTGGTTATGATTCACAACATCCCTCAAGAATTAGTTGTGAACACAAATAAAATTGGAATGCACATTGTTCCTATAAGTGGCACTAAGACATGGGAAACAAAAGGTTTTCAACATGTGAATGTCCATGGTATGGAAAATAAACACCAAGTTACTATGGTAGTATTTTCAACTACTAATGGCAATGTTTACCATTCCAAGTGATTTTTCAAATGACCACATCACACAACCTACCACCATTGAATGTTGGTTGAATTACACGTGTTAATTATGGCTGGCATTTCACCTTCAACCATAATCACTAATTTACCTTGGAAACTTGCAAGGAGTTTGTGAACATTATTCTATCACCCTATAAGGCTTCACAAATTGAACTCTTATACCTTATAACAAATCAAGAAATGATCTGACTCATTAACGACTAGAGTGTCCACATTAGCAAAAAAATTTGATATTAGATGAAGCATTTACCAACCACCAAATGTGATACTTCAACGTCCACTCAAACATGCATTTTGCTAATAATTCAACAAGTACATTCTCAAAAAAAACTTGATTTGAAAAAGAAATGAACATCCAAAGTTTTGCAATAGGAAGAGTCCCAGTTTTGGGACTCCAAGGGAAAAGTAACATTTGGATGTAATCCCCGTAGAAAAGCACAGAATATACTATGGGGAGGGTAATGGTGCCTCCTCCCAAAGGTTATGGGCTGTGTAAAGCTTGTGCTTGAGGATGTCCTTACTCAATCGACTACACCACTTCCATTCAACTTGCACTAACTACCTTTTTTTCTTGGTTGTGCAAGTTGACTTCATCTTGAACTTTTGTTTATGAATTCTTCCTAGTCCCATCCTAGAGCTCCAACATGCCCTCCTACCTCCAAAGTGCTGCGAATTAAGGAATGTGCCCTAATTTTCTCATTTTTCCGATGTTTCGTTTTGGGACCCACATTTGGGTCTCTTAAGGAACTTGGGGGTGCATCACAATCTTAACCCAATTCTTCATTTTTTTTCTTTTAAATGTCCTAACATTTACACAGTAGATATATATTTTTGTTTATTTGGTACATGCATAAGTGAATGATATAAATTAGTCATTAAAATAACAAAAGGTGAAAATAGTTATCATTTGTGTTATTAACATCAATGGCCCTTTGGGTTTCCACAATCTTGATTTCAAAAATTCATAACCAGGTAAAAATTAATTCAATCAATTATCTATAAAAGACATAAAGTAAGTTGGCATTTGAAATATTTTAAAACATAAACATCTAAGAAAATTTCTCAAAAAATAAATTCCTTTTGTGTTCCTAATAAAAAAATCCCTTCCTATTACATTCTTGAAATTTTTTCCTTATGCATTCATTTTTCAAATCAAAACACATTTTTTGATAAATTTAATTAAATTTTTGAATTCTACGTGACTTGGTAACCTTTTGATAAATAATTTGAATTGAAAGTTTTCATTATGTGAGTCCTATATTGTTCTAAAGTTGGATGGGTTTCAAAAATTTGGGTGTGATGTTCCTAATGGTAACACCTAAAGATAAATTTGCCTAAAATTGAGGCAAAAATATTTGTGAATGTGAAGATTTATTCTAATTGGTAGAGAATGTTGAGCTTGGTGTTATGGCTTTGTTAAAGCGTAAGTCATGCAGTTGATTGCAAATGAGCATGGGATGCGTTGAATAATAAAGGAAACATGGGAGGTAAGAGTGTAAAAATGTGTACATAATCAAAACGCAATGACAAAACATACATAATTTCTTTGTATTTTGGCATTTTGTCACAATATTTTTCTTAATGTTGACAAGATAATCAAATAACTTTCCAATTTTTTCACCTTTGACTTTTTAAAATATTTTTTGCCAAACCTATTATTTTGGTATGTTAACAACCCACAAGGAGTTTGTTAGTTGGTATGTAGGTAGTAAAAACAATTCTTACCTATGTATATATTATCTATTTACCTACCTAATTACCTATTTTTTATTTATCTGCTAATATATGAGATCTACTTTTTACAAAATTGGTTACCAAGGTGAAACCAAATATTAATTCAATTGAGGTTCATCTACAACTAAGTAATAAGGATCATCCAATGGATGGTGCGTTAGTGGGTGCCGGTACACTATGGCCCCACAATCTAACATTGGTCTTTTATAGATTGTACAATCTCCTCTTTGGAAGAAAAAAAGATTTAAAAAAAATAAATTTATTCCCTTTTTGGTTGAGAAGTGCTCCTCCATAGGTCCCTTCATGCTTTCTCAACATGAGCTTGGCTTGACAAGCTTGCATATATCTCAAAAGCAAGAAAGGACCCATTTGGATTTAGTCCCTATTTCCTAACCTTTCTTCATTACATAAAGAACTTTTATCAATATGTTTTAAATTTTTAAGATTTAAACTTGTTTTTATCACATGTAAATGGGGTTTAATGTAAATTATGTTTTTAAAATACATTATTTTATGATTTTTAAAAGTGAATTCTCAAATAATATACATATTTTGATATGATTTGAAATTGTGATCATCTTCCAAAATGAAATGTAGATTCTAACAAAAGTTCACACACTTTGAAATTTAATATTTATTCGATAATGATTAACACACAACATGTGACACATTAGGGCAACAATAAACACATTTAATAACAAGTTGCCAAAAAAATCATAATTTATATATATATATTTGAGCAAAAGGACTCACAATCTTTTAATAAAATAAAATAAAGATTATCCTAGTACATGGGTTGGTTTGACAATAAAATGCCCAATAATTAACTATTGTTATTATATGTTCAATGATAATAATAATAATAATTCATGATTCGATATTAAAATAATGAAGCTATTGTGCTTGAGAGTTCCATCCAGATTTTTTGCATATAGGCACATATTTTTCAGAACTTTTGAAATTTTCAACAAATAATTACTTAATACCTAGCCATCCTAGTATCTCAGTTAATAATAATCCCATTTACTCCTTTGATTGTGTTTGAACTTAACAATACAATTCAAACTTGAATCGTTGCAAATTACAAGTTGTGCAAACCTTTGAAGCTATCATAGGGCCATGCATTTAGGCAAGGACTATGCATTCACCTTGCTCTATATTATACAACATCTTAACACTACCCTTTTGTTATTGCCAAAAATTTGCCAAATGTGAAATTAAAAATGAAAATGAATTGATTTTTGGTGGTTTCAATTGTCAATTTTTTTGAAAAATAAAAATGAAAATCAATAGTGTTTCAATAAGAAACCAAAAATATAAAGAGATGAATATATTTGTACTTTCATGTATAGTTTATAGTTAGATTTGGCTATTTATCTTGTTATGGATGATCACCACTTTGGCCATATGATCACAAAATTCATTAAAAAACATTGCTTAATGCTACAAGTTGATTGAACCTTAAAAGGTGAGAAATAGGTCATCTTCAAGCACACTTATACAAAATGCTTAATACCTTAGAACTAGATTAAAAGACTAAACACCTTGCATTTAAAAGTTCTAAAAGTAAAGGGAGGTGAATGATTTGTATTTCAAGGATTTATTCTGTTATTTTGCATTTCGCTTTAATATTAGTTCCTATGCAATTCTGGTTTAATTATGTTTTTAACCTTATGTTAAAAAATATAGATTATATTATAGATGAGGAAAATGACATAATCTAAAGTACAATCATGTTTAGTATTAAACAAAAATAATGTAAACTAGTATGGCCCATGTCATTAGCCCAAATGTGACCTTGTTACCCAACTAATTAGGGTGAGGATAGAAATTTTTTTCCCTTGTGTAAATCCCATATATTCTTAATAATGTTCCCCATAATGCTCTCAAAGGGTGTTCCCAAAAGCACCTCACTTTGTTCCATATCCTTTGCCCAAAGTTTCCCCCCAAGTTTTCCCCTTCTCACCTATATAAATGAACCAAAGGGAAGGCACTCTCTCCTCATATATAGAGATTGCTATATTGGTGAGCCTCCAAAGCTTTCAGATTTTTCTTTTTTTGGGTGATGGGCCAATCAAATGACCCATTGCCCCAATAATAAGAAAATTTGGGAGGCAACCCATGTAATGAATAGGAGAGGAGAGGTGAATACATAACCGCATGTATTTTACACTCGTATTTTTGCAAACACTTCCAATACAACGTCAAAAGAGAATAGGTAAACGGGTTCACAAAAAACCCCTTTGAACCCTAAAATCGTAAATGGCGAACTCTTTAGGGTTTAGGGTTTAGAAGGGGAACGTGGTAGCTTTGCAACGGCTGCTCAACGACAATATTGCATATTCGTGCAAGGCGGAAGTCTCTTGTTGGCGGACAGCAAGAGTAGAGCAGGTACCCAAATCTCACAAGTCTGTTGTAACCTTGAAGGATCGGAAAACTTTCACCAGTTTGTGCCGGAAATGGGGAAGCGGAAGAGTTTGAAATCGTCTTCTCCAGTGCCTCCATCTTCGCCGGAACATGAAGCCAACGGCGAGCCGCAAGAATCTAGCAAGGAGGAGGAGGACCGATCCAATGGCAACTCATCATCATCGCCATCCGAAGATAGTGAGTCTGGCTCGGAACCCAGCAGCGACAGCGACTCAGACGAGAGTTCAGGGCCGTCTGAGGTGCCTTCTTCCTTCTTATACTCACCTCTTTTGTGTGTCTCTTGGATTCTTTTTTATTGACGTCTTCTCTGTAAACCTCTCATGACCACTTGCACGCTGTTAGCTACCCCCCTCTCTCCAAGAATCCCTACGACCCCGGTTGCAACAACCATATTTTCAGAAAAATTCAACTCCATCCCCAGAATACGATGCCTATTTTCTAGTGTTTAGAGTTCAGGTTTCAGTCTCGTGGTGAGGGTAAAGCGTCACTTACCTGAGGAACCTTATTGGAACTGCAGGACATGGTGAATGTTGATTTTGAGTTTTTTGATCCAAGAGTCAGTGATTTTCATGGTGTGAAAACTTTGCTCCGCACATTTCTAGATGATGAGGTATGGGACATTAGCGGGTTTGTGGAGCTTGTATTGGCCCAGACCACAGTTGGGTCTGTGATCAAGGCTGGAGAGGAGGAGGACCCCATTGGAGTCATCTCTGCTCTCAATCTTGCACGTTATCAGGTTCCTCTTTTCTTCCCCATCTTTGTACTACATCTGACCTTAGCTCCCTTTTCAATTCTCGTTGTTCCATTCGAAATGCAGATCTTGAATTTGGACTGTGAACACAAAGGTTGCATCTTTTCACTCTTCAAACTCAAACACTCAGACCTTGCATACATCCTGAACCCCATGCTGTTATACCTGCAAGTATTTTAATGAACTTTAAGCTGAGACCTGAAATTGACCTAGAGAAAGGAGTAGAAATCTGTAGGTCTCAAGGTTTACCTGAATTTTCAAACTGAGACCATAATCCTGACATAGTGCAAGGAGAACAGATCTAGCTCTCAATGCTTGTTTGAGTAACTGTAAACTTTGAACCCTAGAATCAATGTTTGAACCTGGATCTGTAAATTAGACTGTGAGGTTATGTAGCCTCAGGTGCATGAAAATCTAGAGCTACACCTGTTCTGAGCCTTGAACTGTGACAGCTGAAGCTGAATCAAACCTGAACTCTGAGCCCTGGTTGAGAACAGATAAACAAATAAATTGTGGAGATTTGCATAATTCCAGATATGGAAATTGTCTTGTAAGCAGGAATGCAAATGCATGGAGGAGATTCACAAGTTTCTAGAAAGGAAAAGTGTTCAGAAGCCTGAAGCTTGCAACTTGGAGGAGCTTTGGAGCAAGCACTCAAAGGAGGTTGGCCTTCTGTTAAGTGAGCGCCTTGTGAATATTCCCATAGAACTGGCTCCTCCTCTTTACCAAGGCCTGTTTGATGAGGTCTTTTGGGCCACAGAAGATGAGGTGAGAAACACCATCCCCGACTTCAGATACTTGATGAGTTCGATTCAAATTTCCAGTACAACTAGCAGGATAGTTATTATGTTGGTGGAGTGATTTCATTTAGTTTCAAAATAAATGCCTGCTTTTCACCTTGAAATGTTGTGGGGTCTCTTGTGGGTCTTGCTCTGATAGGACATCTGTGCGGGCATGTAATTGCAGCCAACTGGGGAGCTGCAGGAATTTTTCAAATTCAAGTACTATCTGGTTCTTACACGGGTTTTTGAAGCACTCATTAAGGATGAAATTGCACATGAGAATTCTGCACAGAGGAAGGTGAGAAAACTCACAATTTTGCTCAGATTAGCTTGATTTCAAACCTTTGATATACTTCTGCATTATTTTTGTGAATAGTTTGTTCAGAGCAGCATAATCCTGAAGAGTACTAGCTGTATATGCTCTTTGTTGACAGAGACAAAAGCAAGATTCACAAAAAAGTGGAGAGCTTATATACATCAAGCCAGAAGATGAAATTTTGCACAAGGTAGGGTCTACTATGTTCTTGAGAGCTGAACATTATGTTTGTGCCAACATATTTGTATTTTTTAATTTTATTCTACTTGTGAAGAACTGAGATGGTTTGGATTATATCCTTGTATGGGTGAGCCAATTGCAGTAGGACAGTGGCTTTACAACTGAGCAGAATCAGTGTTGTGAGGACATGACTAGTGTAGCCCCACGACATTGCACTTAATATGCCATGGTGGTCTAAACTTGCTCAATCAGTTGCAAATTAGGGTTCACAGTTTCTTTGTAGGCTGCCTGGTCCATTGTGCAACAGGGTCCAACACTGCCTGTGTCTCTTAAAACTCTTGTGGCCAAGTTTCCAGACTCACGATTTTCAAGTAATTTTTGTTATGGCATAACTATCATAGTGATATGCATGGATCTATCATCTTTGGATTAACTGACTGTTGTACTGAACTGTGTGTTTGCCATTGCTTGCCTCAGTTGAGCTCCTGGTCTTTCACATTCCCTGTTTCAGCAGACTCTTTGGCTGCTCACCAGGTCTGTCTTCTTTCTTGTGATTACATTCTTTCTTTATGGAATGATCAATTTCTCTTAGAGACAACTTTGACAGGATTGCCAGGGATATGGTTGCCTCTGCTGGAGGTGATCCTCTGTCAGAAACCCATTGGACCAAGGTTGTTAGGGACTCCTGTAATTTAGGGATCATCCCTGCAAGGACTGCATAAGGAACATGGGACTTGTTGGTTGACCACAGTTCTAGGTTTGCAGAGATTCAGGTCCCAAGGGTTTAGGGTGTAGGATCCCAAGATTGAGGATGTGTTCTTGCATGACAGCAAGATTGCATGTGTAGCACTAATCAGTCGGGTTGACTGGTTACATATCTGCCATCTTTTCCCTAACCTTCTTAGGTTTGTGCCAATGAATCACTATTGCAAGCAGACAAAGGGGTTGAGGCAGATGCGGCTTGTAATGGCTGTTGAAGCCAAGCACATTGAAAGCTTCACCACCCAACTTAAGACTCTTGCTCAAGATGAGTAATTCACCTGTTTGCAAGGTCCATTTTCTGCCTTCTCCCAAGATGTCTTCACTTATATGTCATTTGAGCCCTTTAATGATAGTTGCTTTTGCCATCCACAACTGTGGCAAAGTTGGTATTATTACAGGAACTGGTAAGGCCTGTCTTCACCATAAAATTTCGAGCTCAGAGCTTGAATTGTCAATTCAATGAACTTGTTGATTTTGGTGGTCAAGGACCATATAGAGAAGTAGAGAATATGATAAGGTGTTCCAAGGGTTCAAGGTAAGAATGTTCAAACATGTTCCGAAGGCTGTTTTTGAGTTTGACAAAGTGTTGGGGATTGCCATCCAGTGTGGACACTTTGACCAAAGTGTTTGTTTTCACAAGGTTGTTTTTGTTGAGATTGTGCAGCTACAGTTATTTAAGATAACATGCCACTGCAGAATCAGCAGGGTGCTTGAGAATTCACTTGTGAATCTATTATCAACCAATAGGAGTGTCTACAAAGCATGACCATCATCTTCATAGGCACTTGGGTGGGCTCGTACAAGAAGGATTTTGAGCACAAGTACCTGTTGGCTTTGTCAACTGTGCTTCAGATCAGAAGTCTCAGAATTTGGACCGAAAAATAGTGCAGGAAACCTGTACCTTTTTCTGCACATTGTGAGTACATTCCCCACCTGCATAGGACACTGTGTCACATAAAGGGTGAAGGCACTATCATGCCACCATTGAGGATCTTGGAGTTCAATCTAGGTTTGTGTGGAAACACAAGACACAGGGCATTGAAATGTAATGTGAGTTTATTGATGGCATTTTTTGCAGAATCATTGTTTGATGAGCATCATTCTTTGTCTTCACCCAGAAATTCCTCCACAGATTTAATCCAATTGCACTTAAAGAATATGAAAATTATCTGGGTTTTCTAGGGCCTAAAAAATTGTGTGTGGCCAAGGTGTCATGTCATTTTAGCCATACTACAAATGTCCATTTCCTATATCCTTGATCGGGTTTTACTACTCAGGGGCAGATTTGAAGATTTAAGAATTCTGTTTTTCAGAAGGACAGGGACACAGCTCCAACACGACTGTGGGATAATTTAATTAATTTTGAGAATCCCATGTCAAAAGAATTGAATAGTCTGAAATATTCCCAAAGATTCTCTACTTTACCTTAAAAAAAATTTTGTTGTTTGAATAAAAAACAAAAAATCTTTGTGAAAATTTCAGCATTTTTACAAATATTGTAATTGATGTTGAAGCTGCCAAGGTACTTACTAATATATCTGAAAAGTACTTTGCTGAAAGCTTCACAGTGAACAAGAATTTTTGGCTGTGACAAAGAAATTCACTATGTATGGAAAGATTGTTTCTTCCAGCTAGAAAGTGTCTGAGATGTAAATCCAGACCTGTTTGTGTACTAAGGTAAAAAAAAAAGGGGTGTGTCACACTATGGCCTTGCCATTTACATTAAAATTAAGGCAAAAGAAGAATTATGGAAATTATAATATTTCACCATGCAAAAGTATAGTCTCCAAAAACAATCCTCTAAAAGAAACCAAAATCCTTCAAGATATCATAACTCTATAACTAATCTCAAGTTTCAACACAAGCCAAAATATCATCTTTCGAAAATCCTCATATAAGAATAGACCTATTATTATTACCTAGGGGCCAAAACCCCTTAAGCTACTATATTCTATAATGAATCTAAACACAATATCCTTGCCTTGGTAGGCAAGCCCAACAACAAATGCATACCTATACTTTTGCAATTAATTATAAAGCTTACTTTGTTATTTATTTGTTGACTTCTGAAAATATCATTCCCATATATTATGTTATTCAAAATAGTACCTTAAGATATCTGTATTCACATCTGTAAACAAATTATACAATTCTGAAACTCAATTTTAGTTTCAAGTCACAAGTTCATCACTTGTCCACTCACAATTCATCAAAGAGCAACTCTGATGTCAAAAGCCATTGCAAGCTAACCTTCTCCCCAATTCAATTGTTGCAGAGGAAGGGACTCTAATTGATTCTGATGTGATTCTGAGTTGTGAAGGGTTGTAGAAGGGTCCCCAGGTGGACAAGGACTCTAGAGCTTATCGGCACACTATGCATACTATGCACATGCATAATTGGCCAAATTCACCAGCACCTATGCCCAAGTTTGGTCCGGTTTTTTTGTTGGCTACCAATGATGTAGGAAACCAACTATAGTAGCCTAGGGTCAGTTCCACATTGACAAAATGAATTTTATTTTATTTTTCAAAAAATGACTTCGTTTTTTAGTTTTGAAATTATATGGTTTTCCATTATCTACTATAATATTGTGATGTGAGTAATGAAATTATTCACATTGTAGCCTATGATAATTATGATGATTGTCAACTTCATATTTTCACAAAATTCCACTTCACTATTTTGAGGATTATTTAATGATGAAACTAACCTTCCAATAAGGAATTTGCCTTTTAACCATTTCTTGCTCGTTGATGGAAGCATGTTTTTTCAATGATGGTAGCCATAAATTTCACCTTAAGCTTTGGGAGTTTAGAGCTGCCCCCCACCCCCTCCCGCCCTTTTGCCAGACTCCCCATTTGCAAATGAATCTCTTGTCACCACCATCTTGAGTTGCTATAAGTTTTTGTTTTTGGCCTCCTTTCTCCAATGTTGTACAATGTAAATCTGCTATTGTTCTTGGTCAAGTACTTGACGCTTCAATAATTGGGGATCCTCCAAATGTTACTAGAGAGGGATACAGACTTTGCAAATATTGAAATTATTTTATTAGATTCCTGTTATACTTTAATGCATTGTAATAACTTACAGCAGGCATGAATTTCAAGAAATCTGTGTGTTTTAAACTTAATGGAAGTATTTTTGAGTGGAGAGCTTATCTTGTCTACTCTCATGTCTTCTTCCATGATATTTTATGTAGGGAGATAAAGCAATGGGCCATCAGTGTATATGGGTGGGTAGCTAATAGAGGTCGAGGTAAATGGGAGTACATATTGTGAAATGCGAGTAGGATTCAAATGTGTAATTGTGGAGGAAGATGTTAAATCAGGCAGGTGCTTTGCCTTTTTTGTTTAATCTGGCTGCCCAACCTAAAGGACAGAAGCTGTTGCCTATGAATAATTAGGGTCAAATACCATTCTGCCCAGTTTGGTGCATGTTTGAAAATTGTCTTGCCCAACCGGGCTCACCAAATTTCGTCACAGTCATCACACCAGATAGAATGTCATCTAGCCCCAACCCTTCCATATTTGAAGGCCCCACATGTTATGCATCTGTTTGTGTCTCATGGAGCAAATATGAATTGCTTGACTCAGCTACCATACATATAACCACATGTAGGTAGAAGAGCAGATCAACCCTTGTTTGAACTTTGAACCAACCATGCAAGGATGAATCAAACAAGAAAAACTAACCTTTCAAATAGAAAATGTTTCTGTTTGATTCATCCTACAAACACTTAACTTTTAAAATGGTAAATGTTAAAATCTTGAGCTTGCTTCTTCTTTTAATAATACACACTCGCCTACTACCATAGATATATAGCAAGTTTGGTTTGAAATGTTTCTAAAATAAAATGCCAGAAAATTTGGAAAAATATAAGGTCAATTTGTCAACCTTTTTTTAAAATTTATTAAAATGCCAAAATACAAGGAAATTCCTCAAGGGCTGAATACAAACTGCATCCAAAAGTTGTCTTGCCACCCCTTTGTTTCTTTGACACCTCACAAATCTCATCCAGGATAAGAGTCCAAGATAGGGCAATGTTGTGCATATTTCTGATTTGGCAACTTGGCACTACCAAACTCTACACAACACTTGTAGCTCTCCTTGAGATCTCCACTAGGATGAAACAACATGCTTAGAGAATTCTTTGACAAATGATCATGAACATTATTTCACTCTCTTGGTTTTCTATGTGATGCTCTCAAATAGTTCCAAGCCCTTTAAACATTTTGGTGTTATTTCATAGCAACATTAAAACAGTAGGCCAAGGTGAAGGAAACAAATTTGTGTAAGGGCCTCAAACCTTCTTGATCAATGGCTTCATTGGCTCAATCTTAAGCTTGAACATGGCTGCTTGTATCTCCTTCACGGGCCTCTCTATTGATTGCTTGAAATTTCCTTCTTGGGCAATCCTTGCTTCTTTTCCAATCTTTTATTCAAGCTTACATAATCTCCATCTCTTCTTTGTTTATGGGAGTGAAAAACTCATAATCTAAATGTTGTTGTTTAACCTTAACAAGGTCATCGGTTGAAGGATTTCCAAGAATGTGAAGTTGATATCAAAAACCTGCAACTAATAGCAAGGCTAAACTAGATTAAAGAATCAAGCCCATTGCGAATGCAACCTTAAAGGAAAAACCAACTTTAAGACACTTAATCTTGATAATGCAAGTGTTAATGCACTATTGATGTAATAGTAGCAAGTTTGGATAAGGCCCCAAAACCATAATGGTAGGTGGACTTAAGTGTTTTTAGGCAAGTCATTGGAAACAATGATATGGTTAGCCAATTACAAAAACCATTATATCCTTCTATTGTGCCATTGATAGCATTTTCTATGTACTGGGATTCAAGAAAAACATGTTGTCTTTAAGGTCCATTCAACTTAAAGCTTATGTCGAATTGTGTTTAATGACAAACAAAGCTTAATGATATGTAAAAATTGTCATAAACTTGTTGCTTTTGCCACTTGTATGTTGAAAGGCTTGTACAAATTACAATTGTGACATGTACCTAATTTTATGGAAGTTTACAACATGAAACTAGCATTGCTTAGTAATCTTTTGGCAACTACCAAAATTTGGCATAAACACCTAAGTTACCTAAATTACCATAGTTTGCATTTTTTGACATCAAACAACATGGTTAGTGAAATTCTTATTATTTCAATGATTTTCAATGTTTACAAAACATGCCAACTCAAGAAGCCGCACCATAAATAGTTTCCAAATAATCAAACTTGTGCAATAGCTATAAACAAGTCAATTTTCATTTAAAACTCTTGTTAGTTGATCCTACTTTATGACCTTGGTAGATGACTACTCTTGTAAGGTTTGGCTTCTTTCTTGAGAGAAAAAATGAAAACTTAAACAAATTCAAAAAATTTAGAAAGTTTACATGACACCCAATCAAGATTCTTCGTTTAAATCATTGGAGGTGGGGGGGGGGGGGGGAGGGGAAATTGTCATGCTAGGTTTAATTCTTATTGTCAAGAAGTAAAAATCAAATGTTAATTGATCCAACCTATAACCTTTAACACATGGAATAACAAAGTATTTGAATAGGTATTTAGTGGAGGAAGCTCAATCAATGATGATAGAAACATAGAGTTTAAACCATTTTGGGCAAAGGCAATGAAAATTATAGCTTACATTTTGAACCCGTTTTACAAAATCAAAAAATAGATTATTCCCAAAAAGCTTTTCTCTAATGTTAAGCCAAATTTGAATCACATGAAGGTCTTTAGATGAAAAGTATATGTCCATGTACCTAAAAGAAACCAATAAATTTCGACCCAATTCCTTTGAAACATCATGGCAAGGTATAATGAAAATTCTAAAGCATGCCAAGTCTGTGACCTTAAATGCAAGAAAATAATCAAATTAGCGAAAATTAAAATTTTAATGAGTTTTCATGTTTAAGCCTTGAAATAATTCCATTAAAACCTCTACGTCTAGTTGTTCATGATAGTCACCTTATATAGATGAATCTATAATCCAAAAGGGGTTAAACCTATTATATTTTTGCATAGTCAATCTCTGTTACATAAAACATCTTTATTATCTCCAAATCAATCTCAATTTGTAAAACTACTTTTTGAATCCCTAGAAAATAACGAGCAACATTCTTTTGTCCAAATAACAACACTCATCATTTTGTTGCATGTGGATTTGAACAACATGAAGGCATAAATTTTGAGGAAACATTTGTGCCAATGGTTAAATGGAATATGATGTAGTCAATATAATTACCTTGGTTGTCCACCTTGATGTAAAGATTGTATTCTTGAAGGGAGACCTCAAGGAGGAGGTCCACTGACATAATCAGAGGGATATGCAATTCCAAGGCAAGAAATCAAAGTATGTCACCTAGTGAAAACTTTGTGTGGACTTTGCTAGACTCCTAGAGCCTAGTATGAAAAATTTAATTTTTGATTTAAAGATTGAGGCTTTATATGAAACAATGCAAATCACGATCTTTATTACATTAAAAAAAAAAAACAAGTAACAATCTTGATTTTGTATGTCAATGATTTGCTAATTATAGGAAATCACACATGAGGCATATCAAGTGTCTCAAGTATCAACTAGAGGCTTAATTCCAAATGATTGATCTAGGTTGCTTGAAATTCTACCTAGGAATTCAAAAAATTAGTCTTGATAGAGGCATTTTCATGTGTCAAAGATTGCATGCAAATATCCTTGAACAATTTTGCATGAATGACTATAACCCTACTCAAACTCCATTACCTAAAGGCTTCAAGATTGGCAAAAAAAAGAAACATCTAAACCAATTGTTCCCGTTGTCTTTCATTAAATAGTAGAAAGTTGATATACCTTATGAATACTCACCCATACATTTTATTTATTGTGATTATTATAAGTTGATACATGAATGCACTTCGGAATATCCATCTCAAAATAGTTAGACATTGTCAAGATACATTACAAGAACTCATGATTTTGGAATTTTTCATGAAGCATGAAATATAAATCTTCTACACATATTTATTGACATAGATTGGGTAGGTGATTGTGAAGAATGAAAATCAACATCAAGCTATTTTTTCAACTAGGCAATGGACCAATGATGTGGAATTATGGTAAGCAACCTACTCTTGCATTGTCCTTGACAAAAGCAAAATATTGGGTCTTAACAAATGGGGCAAAAAAAATTCAACATGGTTACAATACCTTCTTCATGGACTTGGAATGTTATAAAACTAGACCATTACTATTCACACAGACAATCAAAATCATATAAAAACCATGAAAAAACCCTATTTTTATATTTATACAAAGCACATAGACTTTTGCACCATTACTTCATTCAAGAAAAACCTTTAATAGGTAAAGTAGATATATATTAAACATGTATAGATACATGAAACCAACTTGCCAACATCTTGACCAAGTCATTGGGAAATTTTAATCTTCAAAAATTTAGAAGCATGATAAGGTTTCAAGATTTGTAGATCATTCAAATTATGTGCAAGTTCTAGTTGTTGACATTTTGAATTCATCCACTAATTTCCTTAATTAAAGTAGAATGTGAAAGGGGATGTTAATACACACTCACCTAAGTTAATATATTTTGCATGTGAATGTTATGTGATCCTTCAACCATAATCTTTTTGCTATTATCTTGCCATGCTATACAATTAACATGTAATTCCTTAATTAATAATATATTTTAATTATTTTATCTTGCTAAGTTGCACCCCTTTCTATTTAATCACCATGTTGTTTTGTATTTCTATTGGTATTTTAGACCACTCGTAATTATCATTGAATTCTATCTTAATATTGCATTTTTAGTTTTTTCACATCTTTTTAAAAAATCGTTTGGGAGTTATTAACAACTTTTTAGGGAAAAAAAAGAAAAAAAGTGGGTCATAAAATACAAATATTTTGAAAACATTCTTTTTAAAGTTATGGAAGACAATTTTAATCCAATTGACCCAAGTGGCCCAACAATGTTTTGATGGTATGGAATCAATGGCACATCTATCTATCAAGGAAGATTGTTTGTTTGTGTTGTTTGTCATGTTGAAATCTCCCAAACCATGGTGCCCCTTGCCACAAACTTGGCACTATTGAAAGATCTTCAATAAGTAAAGGTGCACCAAGGTGGGTTCATAATGTTTAAACCCATGATGTGTGGGAGGTATTGAATATTGAATTATTTAAAAAAAGAAATTCAACAAAAAAAATTTTAAAAAATTCTTAGAATTCATACTTGAACCTAGTCATCTTCCAATTAAAAAAAGGTAGTTTTTGTGTTTTGTTTGTCAAGTTGAAATCTCCCAAACCATGGGGCCCCTAAGCTAAAGTCTTGGTTCCATTGGAAAGCCTTTGATGATGAGGTTGTATGAAGGCAAGATCATAATGCTAAAACCTACAATATACATGAGTTATTGAAATTTGAATATTTTTTTGTCATTGAATTCTTTTTTTAATACAAAATTTGAATTTCTAGAGGAATTGGGGGTGTGCTCTTGATACCATCAATGAGTATGGGTGCACCAAAGTGGCTTCATACTTTTCAAACCCATGGTATGGGAATTATTGCATTTCGAGTATTGTTTGTCACTAGAAATTTAATAAAAATCACAAACCAATTAATAAAGAAATTATATTTTATGGTTCAACAACACATATACTTTGCAAAAATACATTATAATATGTGTTCAATGGCTTGGGGCAAGCATTAGTACATGTATTAATAAAGTTAGTTTTTTGTTTTGTTTTGTCAAATTTGAGATCTCCCAAAACACAATTCCCCTTGTGCATTTTGTATTATTGGAAAGCCTTTAACAAGTAGGAGTGCATCAAGGTGGTTTCCAACCCTCAGTGAATAGGACTAGTGCACCAAGGTGGTCTCATAATGTTTATAACATAGAAGTTATTGAATACCTATTTGAAAAAAAATATAATTTGGAATTGAATAAAATAAAAAATAAGGAATTTGGAATTCAATAATGGTATTTGTGGAAGTCAAGCCTTTCATGAAAATGGTTTTATGGAGGAATTTTTTAAATTTTTAGGTAGGAGGTGCATGAGATATTGAATATTGAGTAGCTTTGTCATTTAAAATTCAATAGAATAAAAAATCATCAATTTCGACTGAAAATTGAAATTTAGACCTAGTTTTCAAAAATTGAACAAAATTCTTTTCAAAATTCATTCAATATTACAACATATGTGTTCAAAAACACATGCCACATTTTAGGGAATTTTTGAATTTTTATGATTTAAAAATGCATATAGTTTGTAAAAATTGTTACAATATGTGTTCAATTGCACAACCCACACTAATACATATAATGTATAAAATCAATTTCCCTCTCAATCAATATGCTTGTTGCATTTGTAGATGGGCATCATATTGCTTAGATCTATTCAAACACAACTTGTTATTTTTATTCATGCATGGATCTTACTATAAAAATTGTTATATAATATGGGACATGGTATTATGTGAAATTGCAAAAGGTTTGTGACCATATTTGCATATACAAACTACTTGTGCATCAACTTAAAACTTTTAAGTGACAATGAAAGGGATGAACTTGAAGAACAAGATGGTGTTGTGAACATTCATTGGATTAATTCCATGGACGGTGGTGTGTTTCATATAGTAGAGTGTTTTGGGGGGTTCAAATGAACCTAGATATCCATTAGTTTAAACAAATGTGAAAAAAACTCATTTTGGGTGTAAGCAAGATAAAGTGAACAACTTGATTACCTTGTCAAAATTGGAACAAGTAGATTTAAAATGGTAACAAAACCCATTATAGAATTGTGGAACATTGAATGTTTTCATTTCAATGATTAAATATAATATATGGTTACACTAATGTGCATTGATTTTCATATTTGAAATTGTAAAAGTAGGTTTCAAGTAGGTTTTTCAAAATACAAGTAGCTTTTGATGTTTACTTTTCATTATGGGCTTTTGGTTTCAAGTAGGTGAAAGTAAGTTCTTACAAAAAGGAAATAGTTTTTTTTTTGGATGACTTGCTAAAACATATGTTGATCTTCATTTCCTAATTTATAACATATCAATTTCATTATTTTTCTAACCAAAAAGTAGGGTTGAACACATATTTTCAAAGTTGGTTTCATATGTATTTTTTATCTATTTTAAAAAATTCATTTGCTTTTAATTTTTTTAGAATTAGAATTTATAAACTTAATAGAGCAAACTAATGCTACTTGGCACATACTTTCACCTAATTTGATGCTACTTTATGGTAATTATATGAATAACGCAAGGTTAAAATGGGAACGTCTACTATTTATGTATACCTTATCTTGCTTTGACCCTTTAGTCAATGTAATGTGGAAGAACATGCAAGAGCACAGAGGAGAGACTATCAACCATTACAACTTATCTTATAAATTTGTGTTTGATTTAGGCAACAAAACAATATGCCTTAAATGGTGTTGCACAATGTGGATGATGGTTTCAACAATTCTATTGTATCAATGAGATTTTGGCTTTGAACCATGCTCTTGCATATGTAAGTGCACATATAAGATTTGACAAGTACAAAAATGAATATTTCTTGTTTCTAGGTGAATATACAAAAAAGATTATTGTATTGTGTTAAATTTTGAATCATGTTCCATCTTATATCGAGAGTGATGCAAATTTGTTGAAAGCTTTTAAAACAAATCATTCCATCCTTAGCCAATATATGCATTAGTATGAATACAATTTTAAATTATCAATGCTTCCATAACTATTGTATTACACAATGAATGTTGATAACTACTAAATCCATATTAGCTTGATGTCCTATATTGGAATGAATGTTTTGTAGTGGCAATAGAACTAACAAAAAGGCATTATCTTCTCTCTTTTTTTTGCTATAAACAAACAAAATAAATGTTGGAAACAAATTTGGCCAATACATGTTTTTAATGCATTTGAACAAATTTGGCTATAAAAAAAATTAAAGTGTGAAAGTATACACCTAAGTAATCGTCTATATTGTTGGCTACTATTTGAACCTAATGTAAAATCAGGCGATTCTTCTCTGAAACTTGGTGAGTTGAAACATTTATCTCTTGCATTTAAACAAAATCACCAACTGGTGAAATTCAGCTAAAAAAAAGTTGCTAGCTAAGATGAAGTGCGTGGAAGTTCTATAACACTAATTTATACCCTCACTATGCTAGAAAGGCGTTCGCTGGCAATCAAAATTGGCATGCACACATGATAGATGATTATCAGGATACTTATGAGGAAGCCAATGCATAATAACATCATGAAAAAAACCTACTAATCCAAAATTGACGCAGTAAAGTAGGGATGAATAGTTTTTGTAGATCACTCTATAGTTTTCTCCTTTGTACTTGAAAGCCAATAACTCCCCACACCAGAAGTGGATGCTTTTGTCAATTGAAGGGAACCTTCCACCATTTCACATGCAAATCTTCTACCATTCAAGTAAATGACATGTTTTGTACTTTATGCTGGCAAAGGTCTCAACTTCTCTCCCTGAATTTGAGGGTCCATAGCTTCAAACATATATGTAGGCCCAGAAATTAGGGGAGGTAGGGGGAGGAGGCCCAGGAGAGCAAAACAAAATTAGGGTTTGTCTGTGGGCCTCCACTAACTACCCTAATTTTGCCTGCTCATGCAAGCCTCCCTTAACTCCCCTCTCATATTTGGGCCTACACACTTGAGGCTATGGACCCTCATCAAATCAGAGGGGGGGAGGTCCTGGGGGAGGTCCTGGGGGGAGCAGGCTTTCCTCTATACATATTCATTTTCAGACATGAATATCCTTTTTTGTTTTATATTTCCTTTTTCTTTTGCAAGTTTGCAGTAAATACATGGGGGGCACAGGATCTGGTGCAGTGCAGTCCCCTTGGAATGGCATCAAAACGTGCAGAATGAAAGCACCAGATATGGCAGTAGTGCAGTGTAAGGAGTACCTAGTAGCCTAGTAGTAAGTACTTAACTCCCACCAGTTTCATATCAACAAAAAGGGGTTCAAACTTCATGTGTGTGCACTGATGCTGCTGGTTCAAGGGGGATGATGATGACGATGTACGATTCCTCCGTAACTGGACACACAAATCACCGGCCACCCTAATTGTTGGGAAGTTCAGGACATTCCATTAAAAGGGAGGAAGGAGGTATGTATGTTTGAGAATAATTTTTTGCCTTTTTCTCAATCAAAGAATGAATGTTTCCTGGCACTTGATAATTTTGCCAGAAGGAAAGAATGGGATGGGATGGGCAGGTGGAGAGCTTGGGTATCATCCTCAACTACTGTTTTTTTTTGGGTTCAAAATCACAACAACACCCATACCTTTAAACTCATCATTCCATATTTCAATATTTCAGGAAGACTTTTATTCTCCAACCTTTTTAACAGGTCCCCTGACTCACTTACTCACTGACATAGGTCCAGCAAAAACTTGGAGACAAAGCCCAAAGACTAGTATTACAAGACTACTAAACCTGCTACTGATAATAGGGGGCACTTCTTTGCTGAATATTTATTTATTTATTTAAGAAAATAAAGTTTGACAGTTTTGATTTTTTATTTATTTTCTAAAAAATTTAACAGTTGAGGAATAAGTAAGAAAAAAGTACACCTTGTGTCATGTATTTGTAATAGTAACCCAACAGTTGGGACTATTAACAATTTTACACAAATTCGGAGTTCAATTCTCAACAATTTAGGGTAAAAAAATTTATAGTATTTTTTTTTTCCTTTTTTGGGCTACACCTTCTGTGAATTATTTAATGTGGAACATCAGTTGCAGTACGGTCATATAGGTCTTGGGATAATTAGATAACTCAAGTCATGACAATTCATGGGTGACTAACATGATCAGATGCTATCCATGTCTAGACATGTAGGAATCCAGCTAAATTTTTTCTATCCTCTCTCAAGTTGTTAATCCATCTCTCCTTGACCGTGTTGGAAAATCATGCTCTTTAAGGTGCAAAACCCAATGGTGAACTTTGACCCAAACCCAATTCAAGACCTTACAAAAAGCCCGCCCTGTTGCTCATCTTTTTGCACTGAAAGCATGCAACTTTATTATGTCAGCTATCACATGCTCACCGGCCTAAAAAACCAGGATGCCCAATGCCCACCCCAAAGGCACAATTTTGTAGTTCACAACTTCCACAGTACCTACCTACATGCAGAGGTATATCTCTGGCTCTCGTTTGTCATTGCACTTTCTTTGAAGCTCCTTCTTCACTTGCTGAACAGTGCAGCAAGAATCCAGATCACTAGGCTAGTGTGCCCCAGCTTTCAGCTCCAAAGTGCTAACCACTGATGGATGACATTGGGGCCGGGGGGGGCGGGGGCCTTTTATAGCATTATCTTGAGACAAAGCCAGGCTTTGGCTGGTTTGCTTTGCATATTTCACTGCATATGAAAGGACGGTGGACATCTGTAGAGGCTATATGGTCACAAATACACCATAGTAAGTATTGTTTTCTCTTTGAGATTAAAAGGGTTCTTGATTCACATGGGTCCTTGTATAGGGTTTAGGGTTCCCAGGAATGTGCTGAAGGTTGGAATAACATAACAGAGTGGAGGGAGTAAGCTATGAATGGCATGACATTGCATTGTGAGATCTGCATGACCTAATGTGGATTTCCAGGCTTTATAATCATACAACTATTGATAACTACACACTTTCCAGACATGGCATCCATCAGTGCTCCTTAACCCACTTGTCAATCTCCCATTGACGCTTTCTAACACTTGTTACATGTTGAGCCTGATGTAGTTAGTTATGTGTCAGTTGTTGTTTGTTTTGCTAATACTTTCTCAAACACTTAAGCTAGCATCAGTTTGGCCCATACCCATGCACTTCCTCCCAAGCTGTACTCACTTATGAACCCCCCACTACTTCAACGTGGAAAGCAAGGATTAATTTTGTGCACCTTGAAGCTTGAACCCATCAAAAGACAAAAACTTAGTAGAGTTTGTGAAGAAATGTGAAGGCGTGCAGGTATGCAGCACCACAAGCCCATGGAGGTTGGAGACAACCCAAAGTATTAGAGAATTCATCACATTACCCCAAACTGGGCGGCGAGCTGCCAGTGTTCACTGTACTCTGTACACACATGCCTTACAAAAAAAAACCCCAAAAAAGAACTGCATGGGAAAAGTCTCCTTTCTAGTAGTACCTGACAGACATGGCCTGGCAGAATTGTTCGTTATGCAAGAGAAAAGGCCAGCTTAACACACGAGTCTTGTGTCACAGAATTTGCAGAGTCTAATAAGGTGGCATGAACGAAGAAATGGGTGGGATCCCAAGGACTTGTAAAATCAGGACTCACATCAAACCCCTTGGATAGCATCAATTTCAATTTTGGTAGGAAAGTGCAAAGAAGTGGCCTTGATCTTACTTCCAAAAAGCGACAGAATAAATCCTGCAAAAGTGGCCATTGACCATGTACATTCTTCAGCCATCAGGCACTCCATCACTAATTCAAATTACGTGTCCTCAAGATTCTGTCTTGCAACAGGGCTGGTGAATCAGAAAGGAACTGTTGATGTGTGTTGGTGTGTGTGTGTGTGTTTTTGCCCTAGCTGGATGGAGATCAGACCCAATGTGGTTGGTAAGGCCCTAGGGGGAGCCCCTTACCAGAATAACGGGCCCTCCCATGGCAGCGTTGCTACTAAATGAGCGTGTAAGCATGAGTGATGAGCCTGTGAGCATGACGGTGAGCCTGCGAGCACAAGTTCATTAACCAAAGAACTTTTCCTTTTGAAATATTCTTGTCACACATGCAAAATATTGTTGCCACATGGATAAAATATTCTTTCCACATGGCAAATGTTTTTGATTATGTGATGAAAACTTCTCACCACATTAGATGGACATTCCATTAATTTTCAAAAAAGATTTCATGAAATTGTGTTGGTGGTTTAGCACATGGGCATTGTAACTAATTTTTATTACACGTAATTGATTCAAAATTTCCTTTTCACATAAATGATTTCCTATTGTTTCATTTCATATAACAATAATAGATTGTTGATGATCTTAGTTGATGAAAGAGACACCAAAACAATTTTGCAAACACAATTCATTCCAACCAAACATACTTGTATATAGTAACAAAAAAATTTACTGCATTAGATCAATTACTTCCCATACATATGCATTAAAATTAATCCTTTTATATACATCTACACTCATTGTCTTACTTAGAAGCTATAGCATGGCTCAACAAATGTTGAACTTCATCCCAACTCCAAGTTGAAAAATCTTCTACTTCTTGACAACACATGACATGTTGCAAGACATAGTATAGGTGTTTACATGAAACCCACTTTCCTCAGCCACCCAATGCACTAAAAGCCATACTAAAAGCACCTAGTGCAAGTTAGAAAATTTTCAATTATAACTTCATATTGCATATTGTTGAGAGGAGCACCAAACTAAATGTTTTAGATTCATCCATATCCAAGTGCAAGAAGCTCCAAGGATGGGAACACAACTTGAAGAAAACAACCACCTTCCCATTGATTAGAATGTGGTTTTGACATCTTGAAAGGGAATGTTCGTCAAACAATCTTACCATTGCATGATGTAGGCCATGACGTTGCATCAATAGGTCAATTGATTGCAACAAAACTTTTCCACACCAAATAAACTTTGAGGAATCATAGGAGGACATTCATTGAGAACAAAACTAGCTTCTTCCATAAATGTAACTTTATCTTGTTTCAAATTCGTGCCCATTTGCACATTCCAAATATCTAGTACAATTGGTTTGCATGCAGCATATTTATGATTGATACCCCCTACACAATGATTCATATCATCAACACAAAACTAGAACTTACGAAGCTTCACCAATGTGCATAGGAAAACATACCAAAAACTTGAGTAAGCTAAAGTGGGAACTTTGTTGAGAATCTTCTTGGATATTATTCATGTTTTGTAGTAAGTTTTTATGGTTTTTTGCAAAGCAAATTGTTAAATGTATGAGGAAGGAGGGCATCATTATATATGCCATTTCCACATGCAACTTCAAAGACATGCACATTTCGATGAAAGAAAACAACATTTTCTAATGGAATATCAATAAAGGACGCCTATTGAAGGTGCACGTGTGACTTTCCAACTTCTACATTGACCCATGCGTGGGAGTAATTACACAATCATGCCTATGCAGATCCTCCTTGGATCATGGAAGCAAATTTACCTTTTGTTTACAAGAGTTGAAGATCTCCTCACTCTCCAAGTGTGGGATCTCATTGTGAAAGAAGATCCAAGGGCATATTTACAAAAAACTTTAGCAAGTGGAATAAGGTCACCAAATTTGCATGTTTTACACATGAAAAGTTCATTTTTGTTAGGTCATTGTCTAGAAGGACCTCCCTTCTTGGATTGGTAATACAAAGTGTTCTACTTGAAAGCTCAAACATAATCATATGACATTGCAGCGTATAAGCAAATTCCCTTTCTCCCAAATTGTTGGGGCTAGATATTGTGCATTTTTTTGGATAGGTTGCAAGTAGGCTTGTCCACAAGCTCTTCCAATCTAAATTTTTGAAATTTGACCTAATACAAATTAGTTCCCTTTTGAAAATAAGTGTGAAAAATTCAATCAACTACTATAAAGTGTGAGAGATTTTTTCCATACCTCCATGAATCCTCCCCATTGTCTAACATGAAAATGCCAAAAATTAAGTCAATTTTCTAATTATTGATGTTCAACTTCATCATGGTGCCGGATAAATACCACCACAATCAAATGGCTACATATTGGAAATTTGCCTCTTTGAAAGATCTAGAATGCTTGTATTCATCACACAAGGCCTTGTGTTATTCTTTCATCTTTAGTTTGATTTGTTGTTTTGTGTGTTTGTCCATAGATTGATTCCAACGAAATGAACAAGTTTGTTCATTGTCTTGCAATGGCACATATGGATCACCAAAAGCGTCAACAATATGCGCCACATTCCAATTCACTTGAGCACTATTGGCCATGAAACCTTTGAACTGTGGAAAAATAACACCATGTTTTGCCATCACCTTGTTCAATTTCCTCCACATAACACATTGAATGTTTGTGTCTTCAAATTACATATTACATCATGGGGAGGTCATTATTTGGATATTTTAGGAAACACTTGAAGCAAAAGGATATGTTTTAATATGTTACAAAATAATGGCATTTTCCTAGCATATTTTAAATATATTCTCAAAATGAATTATTGACACCTTGTTTACATTTTAAATAATTTTAATTTTAACTTTTCAATAAGTTACACATTTTTTTTCTACACACCATTTTTAATAAAATGGAAATGACCTCCCCAAATGTCGCATATGGATATAATCATCACAAATTTCCTCTTCAACCAAGGCTTTGGCTTCCTTGATAACCTCTTTACATTTTTCTTATGTAATAGGGTGTTCATGTGTACTAAGATGAATTGTGGTTCAACTCATATTTACTTACTTGTGAACAACATAATACATTCAAGCCCTACAAGTATTGACACAGGAAGGTACCTTCAAGAAAATCTTGCAAAAGATGGGATCAAGATAATTTTTTTTTTAAAAAGAACTTTAAGGTGAAAGCACACTACGGTGATCCCCTTTGGGGTGTCACATTGTACTACTTTCCAAGGATGTGCATGTTTGAATGTATCCCACCTCAAACTTTTGAAAGATTTTCATAATATTTTTGCATATTATTTTAGAATATAACATAGGCAAGAGATTAGAAAATAAATTATTTCATTTCATTTATAAAGTGGGAGATTGGAGTATATTTGTGGAAATGAACGTAATGTACATGTGTACTCAAAAAACACAAATACATTCCAAAAATAATTTAAAGGATTTTTAGTCTTTATGAAAGTTGAAGGTATATTGAACCATGTCGTTTCACATAATATGAACCATGTTTGGATACCATGTGACTAGTTTGTAAATTTTCATTTCAAAAAATGAGATGCGATAAATCTGTGGTAAATTGAAATTTTGACAAACAATCACATCCACATAAAAGATGACAAGCATAACTAGATGGGTCTTTTTTATTTCATTAAAATTGATTATTTTAATGAATAATGAAGCCCTAAAATTAGTGTAGTCAAAACAAGATTGTGGCCCTATTATACCAATGTATATTATAAATACATTCATGGATCTTTCAATATAGACAATGAAATTTATTATTATTAAAATAATACTACGTAACATTAGTTTTATAAAAATAGTTGTTATAAGGCCCAAAAACCAATTTTGATACCCAAAATTAAATGTACCATGCTTTTGGAACAATTATAATGTATGTACTATAATACTAGACCCAAAACTGCCCCAAAGGGGGTCACCATTTCACCCTTTAATAGAATCCTCACTCCAAGTAGTCTCATTTTCAGTTTTATTAATAACAAAATAAGCACATTAATCATTTTGACAATGCAAGAAACCCATGTAACACACAACACCCTAGTGATGACATTCTTCATTTTGCACATTAAAATTCTTTAAAATTCTTCATTTAGCACCTTGTCAAAACATTCTTGACCCGCGAATGTTTACCAAATTACACTGGTTGATCTATAAAATTTGTTAAAATTCTTGCTTCTTTGGGCTTCCATAACATTCTCGCACCAAGAATGTCATAACTATGCACAACACGAAAAGTGGGATCAAATTTTTTTTAAATGTTTTTGTTTTCATTTTGCACCCCACAAGCTCATCAACTATCATGTCCATCCCCTACATAGGGCTAAAATTGCCACCAAGATGGGAGACAAGAGGAAACTCAAAAAGGACATCCCTATCAAATTGGATTGGGAAGAACAAAACTTCTTCATTTTGAATAGTGTCACAATTCAAACCCACAATTCATTTGTAGCATGTGGGGCAAAACACAATGCATTAATGTAATCCACAACATTAACAACAAAATATGTGCCTACGTAAACAAGGGATCAAGACTTTGGAGAGAAAGGAAAAAGAAAAGGATCAAAGAGTGATGATGGTACGGTGTTGAATGAGATGGGCAACGGTCTGTCCTTATCAAAGGAGCCACGCAAGATGATGAATGATTCTTAATGAGGGAGAGATGATTCCCATTCCATTGGTTGAACAGCCACATCTTTGATGACCTTCACCATATGAAATTCATCATTAACAATTGATTCAACAATCCTTGGAGTGAAGACAATGTTTTGAATTTTTTGGGGAAAATCTTCCTCGACAAGTTTGAATCTTCCAACATTCACAATCCATTATAATCCTTGTGAACTAGCAATTGGAGGTTGGTATGTTGATTTTGTGACATGTTAAGTTCATCATAATCATCATCCTTAGAAACATGCACACTCCCAAATTGAAAATTGAACATTGCACAAAGGCATTTCTCCGTCACCATAACTATTCCAAAGTCATCAACCATGATAGTTGGTTTTTGCATTCCTTTTGTGTGAATTGTAACCATGGAGACAATCAAGAACTTGGAAACATTGGAAGATAGTGAAGATCTACATTCTATAAGCCAAATTTTCTTTACTATGGAAAACAAACAAAAATACAATTTGTCTAAGGTCGAATGAGAACAAATTCAAAAGGAACAAAAAATATTAAAAGAGCCTTTTTTTATTCATGCAAATTAAATGATAGAGAAAAAAGCCTACATACTTATTGTTACAATGATGGAAATCAAAGCATTTGTTGATCATATAAATTAGATGGTAAAAATTAAAAAACTACAAATCAACTGCTACCATGATGGAAAGCATGATGTTTATTATTTAATGAAATGTTTAGATATATTGGATGATATTATATCAATTGGCTTTATATCACATAAATCATATTAACATGCAATCATATCATACATCATATTACAATGCAAGATGATTGTTTTAGTAAAAATAATTATCATATTGTCATGAGACATGTACAATCAAATCAAACAAATGAAATAGATTCAATAAAATAGTTTTAAAAAATCATGTTGCATGGTATGATATGGTATCATACCATAAATCATACCATATGATATGGTATAATATGATAATATGATATTGGAAAAAAATGATATGACATGGAACTGGATGTATTACATATGAATTATTTTAACAAATGAAATATTACATCATGTTAGAAAATAAGAAATCATTCATCATAAAATACAATACGGATGAGATCATGAAACATTTTTCCCATTCTATGAAATATAATGCATAAATAATGTCACGGGCATGAAAACTACCCAAAAAAATGACAAAAGCATAGGTCTAAATTTGAATCCAAAACACAAAACAAATGAATCAAAACAAAAATATAAAGGTTAAAGTTAAGAACACGAAATGCACAAGACCAAAGTATAAATAAACCCTTATTGCAATGAAACAAGAAAGTGTAAACACAAAAATAACATAACAAGGTTACGATATAAGATTATATTTCAAACTTGTGTTGAACATACTCAAGATAATGGGTTTTACATATGTAAACCCTTTGGGGGACCTAATTCAAAGAAGTTTCCATGGAGATTTTCATGTGCCCATTGACTAGGGGAAGCTTTTAAACAGGCTTAAGTGAACTATGAATCAATTAGGACTTAACTAAAAGTTAAATGTGAGTCAACTAAAAGTGAATTAAAAGTGAACCATGAGTTAACTTGAAATGAACTAAGAGTGAACTAGAAGTGAATCAATAATTGACTAAAAATGAACTAGAAGTAAATTAAGAATGAATTATGAGTTAATTATAAGTGCATTACAAGTTAACTATGAATGAATCATGAATGGACTACAAAGTCTTGGACGAAAATCAACATGAATGAACTCCATTCATCATGTGATCATGTTTTATGTTGGTGTATGGTGGCATCACCTCCCTTTCTAACGACAAGTTTCATGAGGAGTGATGGCTTTGGGCTTATTTGGATATCATTGATGAATTTTTTTCATTTTTTCCATGGATTCGACAAGTGTTTAGATAGTTCTCAATTGTGTTTGTTCATATCATATCCACACCAATGAACAAGGTATCGAAGTTGACGATTTGATACCTTTGAATTGAAAACAATTTCCACTTTGTATTTTTGTTTGCGATTGATTTTCACATGTGGAGGTGGCTCATGAATTCTTCTTGGGATGGTAGGTGCATGGTAAGGTTCCAACAAAAAAACATGAAACACAAAATGAATTTTCATGGAATCTAGAAATTTGTGTTGGAAGGCCACAACATTGATTTGTTTCATGATGGTAAATGGACCAAGTATTTGATAGTTCAATTTCTTTGAAGGCCAAATTGTTTTGATGTCTTGTCATCAAAACTAAACTTGGTTTCCGATCTTGAAGTTTGGTTGGTGTTTGGATGTTCATCGGCATTTTCCTTGTGACGTCTTTATGCTTCCCCAAGGTTGGATACAAGTTGTGTTCAAATGTTTGTCAACCACATGGTTCAATCTTCAACTACACGATTCACAATGTTGTTCACACTTTAGATGTCAAACTTAGGGTGCAAACCATGATTTGCAAAGAAAGGCGTTTATTGTGTTTTATAAGCAATCTTCGCCATGGACAAAAGGTCTAACCAATTATATTGATGATAATTGGTTGTGTAACGCAAATACTGTTCCAAGACTTGATTAACTCATGTTATTTGTCCATCCATCCAAGGGTGGAAGACTAACAACAACTTCACCTTCACACCCAATAACTTTTAAAACCTCTTCCAAAATTTGGATGCAAATTGTGTTCATGATCAAAAATGATATCTTCATGAAGGCCATGATATCGAAAAACATGATCAAAAAATGACTTGGATGTCTTTTCACCAATTATTGTTTTGTTCGAAAAAATAAAATGAACCATCTTTGTCAAGTAGTCAACCATTACAAAAATGGAATCGTATGATTCAAAAAAGTGTAAGATTCATGATAAAGTTCATGGAGATTGAGAACCATGGCCATGTAAGGATTGGTAACAACTAAAGGAGTCCATGTGAGTGATGACAAGGATTTTTTGCTCGTGCACAAACATCACATGACCCCACAAATCCCTTCACATAGTTCCAAAGCTATGGCCACTAATAATCTAAAGAAACTAGTTCCATGGTCTTGTTGAATCCAAAGTGGCCTACAATTGGAACATCATGTTAGCTTAGAGTTGACCAAGGCCATTAAGTACATACAAAAGTTCATCATGACATAATAAACCATTTTGGATTTCAAACTTTTCATGATCCCTAAAAAAATCTTGACCTTGATTTTGATTATTCAATCAATTTTTGATGCCAATAAAAAATGGATATTTCTCCAAATCTTCACGAATTTGACAAAAAAAGGGTTTGTCATCAAGATTTGTTAGTAATGTTTAAAGTCAAAGATGTTCATGCTTGAAGATGGCATCATGTTGTTGGTCATAGGCTTCATTTCTTTCCTTATGTGTGAGGTATGAGTGACAAATAATGCATTCAATTTCCCTTGTTTGTGCCGAAGATGATATGTGATATGTTAAACGAAAAATTATCTCAAATTAATAACTCAATTTATGCCACTCCCCCTACCCCTTGGAGGATATCCAAAGGGTGTCATAGTTAGGAAATGAATTCCCTTTCTCTCTCTAGATATAATCTATTCCTTCTAGCTTTGTCTGATCCAGAAAACAACTACCTTTTTGATTCACAACACTATCTTCTTATTCTTCCTATAACTAACCACAACCCTAAACCAAGGAATCACAACCCACTAGGAAATGAACTCCTTCTATCTCTTTCTCTCTTTGTCGATATAATTTACTTCCTCCTACCTTGTATGATCTAGACAACAACTACCCTTCCTATTCACAACATTATCCTCTTACTCTTGCTATAACTAACCACAACCTTAAACTAGGGAATCACAACTCATTCTAGGAAATTAACTCCCTCTATATTTCTTTATCTCTCTCTATGGATATAATTTATTTCTTCTTGCCTTGTTTAATATAGACAACAACTACCCTTCCTATTCACAACCTTATCCTCTTATTATTGTTATAACTAACCACAACTTTAAACCAAGGAATTGCACCCAAGAACACATACACACAACATGTAGCAATTGGGAACAAGATTTCCTCACACATAAAAAATAAAATAAAATTACATGGGAGGCCTCAATCCTTAATTGTGGATTTCCTTTCCACCGAACTCCTATTCCTGCTTGATTCAACACTCTCATGCCTACGAGTAGTTCTTCCTTCTATCCTACCTCCATTCACAACCTTGTTAACAACACAAATTGCCCCAACTCCTTGGTTCTCTTGCTTTCACAAGAAGGCAAACCTTTACTTTTTGTTCCTAGGTCTCACAACAACATTGTCCAACTTTATCTTCTTTTCTATTCCTAACCTGCAAGACCAAGCACTACTTCCCAATACCTCCATCCCTCTTCACCCTTGAATGGAACAATGCTAATAGTCCTCCATTGAGTAGCTGCCATCTTCCACAAATGTTGCCTTCTACTTCCACTTCCATCATTTGCTTGGGGGGCCGCCCTCCTTAGAAACTCACCTCCCCATGATGTAGCAGCCGCCCCCCTTGCCCCATCTTGCTTCCTCATGATCTACCTACCCCCTTAACAACCCAACATCATCATCAATCCTCATACTCTCTCACTCCCTCACACACCACTCATCATTATGAAAAATGGAAGAATAGTCAACAATGTTTTCCACCCCCTTCCCAACTTCAAGAGGAAAATATTGTTGTTGTCTTGACCTAACCGTAATTCTTGGCACATTCTTAAAAGCCACCTCCCCCCTACTTGTACCCTTCTATCCAATAGACTTAACCATTCTAGTCAAGACATGATAACCCCATCTTAACATAATCTAGTTAGCCTATTTCCACCTTATCCTATCTAGGCCACCCTCCCCCTAATAGTCCATCTGGGACAAGATCCAACCTCCTAGTCCTATTTCATGAACCTAGGGTTACCCCAAAATTCTATTAATTGACTACCTAATTTTAACCAAAATTGGGTTAAGCTAATTGGGGCCCAACATGATGACAAGGCGGAATTGAAACAAAGGTAATGCCCATTGAATTTGACATCAATTCTAAACATGAACAATCATGAAATATTGGGGATTTTTATGATCAGAATACACAATGATTTCAAGTTGAACTCTTTCGAATAGCCAAAAGTTCCTTATGATGAATTTCATAGTTTATTTCAACAATAATAACTTATGAAAATGAAAACCAAAATGATGAAAAAGGTTGTTTTATCCAAGTTGTGAGAGAGTCAACATCTAATACAAAGTTAAAAGCGTTTATCTTTGAAATAAATGGTATAAAAGGATTTGCATGAATTAAAAGTGAGGCAATTGTGAAAGAAGCTTTAAAAGATTCAAAAACACACTCCACTTCATCCTCAAACAAAATTTTGATCCTTTCGAATTAGACAAATGAAAGGGGTCATTGTCATGGAATAATGTGCATTGAAGTGTCAATAGAAGTTTTCAAATCCAAGAAAACATTAAACATCATGAAAAAAAGGTGGGGTAACCCAATCCACAATGGTTTGGACCTTGAGAGGATCCACGTGCATGCCATCTCTAGATATAATATATCCAAAAAATTCCACTTCAATTTGATGGAATTTACATTTTTCCAACTTTTTAAACTGTACAAAACAAGTCGAAAATGTAGTTCATGTTCCTCCATGTTTTTGGAAAAAATGAGGATGTCATTGATGTAACAAACCACAAAATTATCCAAGTATTCACCAAAAACATTTTCATCAAGTATTGAAAAATGGCAAGCATTAAATGTATCACCATGTATTCAAAATGGCCATAACAAGTTTGAAAAACAATTTTCCATTCATCACCTTCTTGAATACACACTAAGTTATATGCACCACATAGATCAACTTTGGTGAAAACTTTAACATGACTTAATTGATCCAACAACCTTAATATCAAAGGCAAAATGTGTTGGCTCTTGATGGTGAATTGATTCAATCCACAATAATCAACACACATGCATACTTGAAACCATATTTCTTCTTGACAAATAGGATTAGAGCACCAACTAGAAACTTATAATGTTGAATAAATCTTTTTTCAAGTTTTTCATCAATGTACTTCCAAAGTGTTGTTAGTTCATCTCGAATCAAGTTGTAAATGGGTCCAAATTAGGGTCATGCTCACTCCTCAAGGTCAATAGCACAATTGTATGGTCGATGTTCATGCATCATGTCAACATTTTTCTTTTCAAAAACATTTTTATGTGCTTGGTATTGTAAAGGCATATCATGCTTCTTCACCTTAGGTCTTGTGTTGGAAAAATATATTTTTAAAAATGCATATTTTTTCTTTACAACTTGCATGAATGTTCTTGTCCCCACAAATAATTTTTTTGATTGTTTGGGTCTTTGTGCATTCCTAAGGTTTTTATCACTCCCTAGGTTCTACATGCATTGATCAAATCTTGGATCATCTTCCAATGCACGTGAATGGTGATTTTGATTTTCACCAAACAAACAAAGCCTTACATTTTGATGTTTCTTCTTTTGGTGCTTCAAAATGAAAACTCCTTGTATGCCAATCCACTCATGGATTGTGTAGAATGAGCCAAAATAACCCAATGATGCTAGGGTTTGCTAGGGAGGAAATGACATTGAAAACAACTTTGCTTGTATGTGACCCAATGGTAATTTCCAATTCCTTGGTTTCATGCATCATAAGACTTGAAAAGAGGTTTTGACCATCAATAACCTCCACTGCCATTGATGTGATCTTCTTCACCAAGGGTAACTTAAGTTGTCACACCAACTCCTTGTCAATGAAACATGTAAATGCACCAAAGTCAAGTAATGTTTTAGTCTTCATTGTTGTGGACTTGTTACATTTGATCATGATTGGCAACAAGAAACAAGGTGTTGGGTTTGAAAATAGGTTGGGGCTGTTTTTGATTGCATGATGCATCAAGGTCCAATTTCATAATCCCTATTAATACTAGACATCTTTGTTTCCCAAATCTTCAAGATGAAGGGTGTTGACATAAATGCCTTGGGATGTGTGTTACATTTGTTTCTTTGGACAATTGCTAGCAATGTGATTTGGTTTTCCATAGTACAAACATAATTTGTTTACATGTCACCATTGTTTTTCTTGTTCGGTGAATGGTTGAATTACATCTTATTGATTTACATGGGATCATTTTTCAATGCAAACACCATTAGTGGGGATGCTGTGGTTGGCATGAATTTTCTTTAGAGTGGCAATGGTTCCCAACAAGTTTTTTAATGTTCAAAATCATATTGTCACATTGAATAGTTTAGGCAATGGCTTGACTCAATGTCATAGGATATGGCATTGTTAGTAATAAATGTTTGACATGACTATGCAATCCAAATTGGAATTGATTCATGAGTGCAGCTTCATCCCATGAAATATCCCATGCCAATTATTTGAACTTGAATGCACATAGTTACTAGGTGAGGTCTTTGACAAAGTGATCACAAGTTGCTTGTCAACATTTGCTTTTTGTTTGAAAATCCAAAAGTGGCATTAAATTATTCAACAAATGCTTCAAAATCATTCAGCAACAAAGATTAAATTCCAACAAACCATGTTGAAATTGTGCCTAATAACAAGGTGCTTACAAGACCAACTTGTGCTAGGCCACATGGGTAATGATGTAGGTGCAACCAAATGACTAAACACACTTGGTTGTAAAAAAATCAAAAATTTGAACGCATCCCATCAAACTTGTTAGGAAGATTGATTCATGGTTTTTTTGCCTGAATGATGTTATAGGAACATACCTTAATGATGTTCATGTTCAAATATTTTAAAGATGAGCAATGGATTCACAAAGTGATTGATTTTCTTATTACATGTGTCTAAATGCAACAAAGATTTTTTCCATGGACATGACCATCTCTTCTCTTTATGTATACATGACTATAGAAATAAGTAAAATGTGATTATGACAAGAGGTGGGTGATCCACAACTTCAATCATTACTCCAAAAAATGGGTAATCCACACCTTCTTGAAAAATTATCAAGATTTGAAAAAGACAGGTAATCCACACTCAACTCCAAAAAACTAAACTTTATCAATGATAATAATAGATGTAGGCTTAATATGAATCTATTCAAATTATCGCAAGCACAAAAACTAAAGTGAAAAACTCAAAATTTGCAAGACCAAAGTATAAACATATATTTACTATAGTGAAATAAGAAAACAAAAACACAAAAGAAACAAAACAAGGTTATGGTGTAAGATCATACCTCATACTTGATTTGAACTATGAATGAAAGTAATGAGGGGTCCTACATCTATTTGTACCCCTTTGGGGATTTAGTTCAATGAAACTTCCATGGAGGTTTTCATGTGCCCACTAACCATGGAAGCTTTAAAAAGCTTTAAAAACTTTTTAACTACAAACAAATTACAAATCAACTAAGACTTATCTAAGAGTGAACTAAAAGTTAACCATGAACCAACTAAAAATTAATTAGGAGTGAATTAGAAATTAATTGGAAATGAACTAAAATGAACTAGGAATTAATTAGGAGTGACCTACGAGTTAACTATAAGTGGACTATAAATTAATTATAAATGAACTATGAAATCATTGTTGGAATCCATGTGAATGAACTCCATTCATCATATGATCATGTTTGATGTTGGTGTTCGTGACATATAACATATCATGTTGTTGAAATTTGGATAGTTGTGTCATGGAAGAATTCTATGCTAACATATCATAGAATAGGTACTACAATTCATGAATATATAAGATTAATGTTATCATACATCATATTAACCAAAAGGAAACTTCGGCATAATGTACAATCATGTCATCATCACAAATGGAATCTAAACATCCCATATAATATGATATCATCTACTAGTATGAGATCAAATTAAATTGTTATTTATCATATCATACAACTACACTATAATAAGTGGGACTAACAATCTTAACCATAAAGGAAACATGTGCCTGGTGCAATGGCCAAAGCCTCTGTAAATGATTTATGATGGTCTAAAAATTGATAAAGGATTATATTGGTCCACAAAAGCAACAACTTGATTTCCAACATGAAAAATTTATTGCATCCACAAAATTTGATTATATCTAGAAGATATTTAAATTACTTTTGAAATGTGAGTATTAAATCCATATTTGGGATATCAAAATAAACAAAATGGTCATTAGCATTTATTATCTAACTTGATTAAACGTAGGTTAATTATTTTTAATTAAAACATTTGAGTATTGAAAGATAAGTTATAAGAAATGTAGAATTCAAAAGGTTTGCATACCAATCATCAACTTAAACACAAAATTTAAATGTAGTGGAAGGGGTTTTTGAAATTTCTTTAAAGTAAGAAATTGTGTTGTTAAACACTTATAGATGCCAATATATCACATTTTACATTGAACGACATACAATATATGTGGTTATAGATGTTATATATCCATGAAAGATTTTAGGGTGAAAAAATCATTTCCCAAACACAAAAACTTAATGTAGTGAAAAAACAAGCTCCATAGAAAAAAGGCACAAACACAATTGGACACACACAAAGGGGAGGCAAAAGACAACAAAAATAGTGACCATAAAAACTAAAGGATGGGTCTTAGGATTCCACAATAACAAATTGTAAGTAGGTATCTCTCCATTTGAAAAAAATATAAACATTTTTTTCATAATTTTCTTAGGTCATAGAGTTTATTTTTTTGAATGCATCTATGAAGGAGATTGAAAAGTTGGAAGGAAGAAATGATATGGAAATTTTGATTCTTACAATGTCAAACTCAATCTTCGAATCTCAATGTAAAAAATTCTTGGATTTATAACATGGATTTTTGTTTCTCATATCAAGCAATTGCAATAGAAGAACATTGCCCAAAGTCTGAGAGACGAGCATGGAAGAATGAATGTTCATCACTCAGTATGACCAAAAACATTTAGGGTTTGAATTCATAAAATTTAAGGTTTAGGAGTGTATATGTAGTCTTGGTGAGTATAATTCATTGTCATATGTAGTCTTCATGAGTGTAGTTTTCATTGTGCACTTGATTGTGTAGGAAAAAGGAGAAGGCAAGGAAAACTTGAAGGTTGTGGAGACCATAAAAAGGGATAACTTCATCAACAAGGTATATTTTCTGAAATTTTATCAAGTTTTTTCTTTGTTGTTGTTTTGATGCACTCAACTTGGAGCTCAAACTTGAGCATCAAATCGAGCTCAAGTTTAGCCATTATTTATTTTCCTTTGATTTCTGAACTCAAACTTAGATTTGAGCTCAAGACCAAGCTTGGATCCAAGCTTGAACTCAAACTATTTTTTTTTTGTGGAAATGTTAGGCTACTTTCAACACCGAAAATACCTCGCATGTAGGTGCTTGGAGCCCAAACTTGAATTTTGTTTGTGTTATGTAAAGTTTTTGTTTATGTTATGGGCGCTTTTTGTGTTTTGCAGTTTGGAGATGCCAAGTTGGGACCCAAGTTTGAATTTGGGTCCAAACATAGAGCTCAAGCTTGGGTTCCTCCTTGAATTTTCATAGGTGCCCAAAGTAATTCAACTAGTTGATGATTGTTGGGATCAAACTTGAATTCAAGTTCTATTTTTATTTTAATTTTTTTCAATTTTTTTGTCTATTGAGGTTCTTATGTTTAGAGTGTTTAATAACCTCTAAAATCCCTTTGAATGCTTACATGTAAGAATAGTCCACACCTAGCATCTCGAAAAACCCCAAGATGGAAACCTTTGAGGTAAATGCCCAAATTGATCATGAAATCCTACATTTCATTTTTCATTTCTATGTTGTTTCATAACACTGTGTTTTTTATATTTGCATCTCAAGTTTTTACCAAAGAACATGATGTTGATCCAAGGTCAATTAATAGGACCATCTATGTTGTCTAATGCCATTACAAATTTAGTAGTGTAAAGGTTCTAGATTAGTTTTGGGAAGATAGATTTGTATTAGATACCACATTCCACGATAGTTTTTGATATTTATCCTAGTTTAGTTTGTGTAAGATGTTCACAAAAGGGTTGCATGTAGGATCAAGGCCCAACACAATGGATCATATTCTATCAAGGACTACTAAACATTCCAAAAGCCTAACCAAATTTTCTTGGGTTGTTTGAAGGCTAATGGTTGGAACTAAATTACATAGCATGGGAGTGGGGTGAGAATAAGATATTCAAACCCACACAATAAAATGTAGGTTACCAATAGCAAATTTGTGACACCTTGACAAAGATGTGGTGACTAGAGACTTGCCACAAAGGTTTTAGCCTCTTTAGATGAAACCTCATATTTGTCCTTCAATGTTGCATATTCCAACACCACCACAAGCATGCAATCTTGCAAGTTCTTCCTCTGCATATGGAAAAAGTTTAGGCACAATTCCAAGTATAGTAAGTCTTGTCTTAAACCCCAATTATGTTCAAGCAAGTTCTTCCTTTGCACATGGAGGAAGTTTAAGCACGGTTTCAAGTATAACAAGTTTTAACCTAACCTTGTTCCAACTCATACTGAACCTTTATGTGCAACATTTGATCCCATTTGTGTTGTTACACAACACAAGCTAATTATAGAATAAAAATTGGAGAAGTAACGTTGAAAGTTCCATATAGATATGACTACTCCTTGACATTTCAAACACATTGTCTTGCTCTTCAAAACACAAACAACATTCCTTGTAGCACATTAGTTTGCATTGTAAGGAAAGGGGTTATGACACCATGCTTGTCATATTGGGCTCACACCAACCATCCCTTTTGACAAAAAAATCTTTAAATAATGGTTTTTCTAATTTTTAAACATGTTTTATTATGTTGGGGGAACTATACCTAAGAGAATGTTAATAAAACCACACATTCCTAAAGTTTGGACTATGAAGAATGGTGTGAAACTCACCCAAGAATAAGTGGATGCTATGATGAGGGGTGGATTTTGCCTTTTTCTAGAGATGACATTCTCATAATACAAACTACAAAATGAAAACAAGGTGTAACTTGATGACATCATTACAACACATTTTGGGTTTTGTAATTTCCATTTGCAATTAAACATTAGTTGCAAAAGACATATGTGATTAACAACTTATGAATTGTTAAACCCATGTGGTTTCACCCACCTAGTTGTAAGGGACAATGATGTGGCATTTTATTGTAAAGGTTAGTTGTATTATCAACAAACCTTTTTTTATTTATGATAATATTGAAATTCCATGTCATAAATTTCCATTGTGTGATGTGTAAAGTGAAAATTGATGTGGATGTCACATCATCCTGGTCATTTTGCAAGACTGGGTGTTATAAAAGATGCCTTCATATAAAAGTGACACGTGCCAAAAAATCATTCACATGTGTTCAACTATGAATTGCACATGGCCAAAAGTGAATTGGGTGTGAAATCTACTTGTTAACTTTTTATTGAACGTTAAGGGTTGATAAATATGTAAATGTTTTGATCAATTCACTATGCCAAAACATTACTTATACGATTGCATGTCAAAACCCAAGCTAGTTAGGGTAACCTATGTTATGTCCTAGGTTAAATAGGTTAAACCACTTGGGTTAAGCAACCTAACCTACCAAGCCTAAATCACCCAGGCTAAAAAATGGGCTATGCAAGAGCTTGAGTGACATACCTTACACACCTTAATCAAGATTATCCATGTAAACCACATAAACTAAAGTAGATAAGTTGTAAAATTAAATATTTGAACCTTTCAATTCCACATCGAGGGGTAAAGTCTTTACCATTGCACCAACTTGTTTTATGTAACACAAAATGTAATCACATTTTAATATTTAAAAATTAACCATGTGACCTATTCAACCTACATTAGGCTACCCAAGTTATTTAAACACCTACCTAGGGGTTATCTAGGCTACATAGGGGCTTACCTAAAAGGGTATGTTTAGGGGTTGCCTAGGCTACTTAGGCTATGTAAGGGCCTATTTAGTCTACTTATGGGATACTTAATGGCTACCTAAGGATTGCTTAAGCTACTTAAAAGCCTACTTAGGGGTTGTTTAAACTACATTTCCATTTGTGATATTTATGATGCCATGTGTGAATCTACCATTAAATAATTAACGACTTATGGTTATAACATTCATCTAATAGTCACATGTATTGTGTATTGTTGCACCCACGTGTCAAAGTTCTATTTGACATTTTTTCACGTGAAGTTGTAAACGTTCATTATTAATCATGCAATGGGGATTAGTTTTGTTACCACTTGTCATGATTATATTGGTCACAACAATGCATATTTGGGTTTTGTAACTTTTCTTATGATGCCATGTATTAATTTATAATTTGATAATTGAGGACATAAAGTTGCAATGTTCATATAACAGTTGCACGTGTATTATGTCCATTTTCAGCCATGTGCCAAATTTTTATTTGATATTTCTTCATTTGGAGATGTAAACATTCACCATTAATCACGCAATGGGGATTTGTTGTCATTTGTCATGATTATATTGGGCACAACAACACATCTTTGGGTTTTATAACTTCTCTTGTGATGTCATGTGTATGTATATTATTTGATAACTACGAACTTGAGTTATAACCTTCATTCAATAGTTGCATGTATCATGTTTTGTTGCACCCATGAGTCATGATGTTATATTTGCAACACCTTGTTGCCACATGGCATGCCTTATCATCATCATGCGAAATTAAATTATTGTTAATCATACAAATAATGATATTTTTTGCTAACTAATAAATGAAATTTCATAAAATTTAATATCACAAATCATGATGTTGACAAAAGTCACAACACCTTATTGCCACATGGCATGCCATGTCATCAATATGGGAGATTGAATTGTTGTTAGTCATAAAGGTTAATGATATTTTCAACTAAAATATTCCACATCACAAATATATATTAACACAAATTGAAAAGTAATGAAATATTTTGCCCCAAAAACCAACAAGTTGTCATATAAACTATCACTATTATAATCTTGTATTGTGTAATCATCCAATTTGTGACTATATGCAAATATTCATCATTTGCAACTATGTTTTATCAATTTTACACCAAATAACATGTTAAGAGTTTTATGATAATTATGTGTTTTTATTTTAATTACTTATGTAACTTAAAGTAAGTCAGGTTGGAATCGATTCTAATGTGAATGTGGTTCTAGACTTTTCATGTTTGGGATAAATAGGGATTTGTGTAGTCAAATTTCAGTTTTTTGGATTTTGAAACCACCTTATTTTTGTGTTGTGTGTTGTGTTTGTTCTTAGTTAACTTGCACTTCACTTCTAATTAACTCATAGTTCACCTTTAGTCCCCTTTTGGTCCACTCTTAGTTAACTCACATTCCGTTTCTAGTTCATTTTTAATCCATTCCTAGTTAACTCTTAGTTGAATCGGTTAATTTTTTGTTCATTATTAATTTAGTCATAGTTAACTCATATTTCACTTGTAATTAGAAAGTTTTTGCGAAGCTTCTTTGTTCAATGGGCACATGGAAACCTTCATGGAAGTTTTTTTGAGGTAGGTCCCCAAGGGGGTATAAATAGAAGTAGAAACCCCGTTACCTTTAATCTATTCAACATTAATATAATGTTGGATCCTACACCATAGCCTTATTCTATTTTTTTCATGTTTAAATGTTCTTCCTTTATCATAATAAAAATATGTTTATATTTGTATTGCAGACTTCATGTTTTGGACTTTGTGGCTATAACACCATCTTTTTAATTTTATTATTATTATTATGACTGTGGTGCGACTAAGTCCAAACATGATTGGGGTACCCCTTTTGAAACATAAGGACTCACTCCTGGACTCCCAAATTCACCTTTTTCTTCATTTTTACCATGACTTGTCTTACATTCCACCTTTTTTTCTCATGTCAAATGAAATAATTTTGTTCCAAATTTTATGTAGGCTTCTAAAGTATTTATTATTTTCACTTATGAAAATGAAAATAATAAAGTTTATCCATTGTGGGCCATGTTCTATCAATGACCCAAAATTTTCATAAATTTGATTTTTTGAAACTTTTTACATTACAATAGGGCATTTGGTTTTTGTCACATTCATACACTTTATACACATTAGCACATAAAATGTTTATGGTAAAAATCTTGGGCCAAAAAAATTGTTTAAATATTCTTTATAAGTCTTTGAATTTTATTTTTTCTCATTAGACAAAGTCCTGGATTTTTTTCAAAGACTTGGTAGGAATCTTTAAACTTGTTCAAATTTGACATTTTATGTATAGAATAGTACTTTTGTAATGTATCTATATATGAATAAAATTAAACTTTCAATATGAACATGTCATTAAATTTCAACATGTTTAAGTGATGGGGTCTCGTGAATATAAAATGAAATGGTCCTTTTGGGTACTCCAACCATATTTTGATTGATTATTAAATTATATATCTTTTGATATTGATTAATTTTTTGGGTTTTTCATCCAAGAATAAGCCCTTGTGTTCATTTAATTACAAAATTAGTTGTAATTTGGTTATTTCTTGTGATGTGCCTATACATTTTATGTTCACTAGGGTGTTTTGGACTAAATTATATATATATAAATAACATTTAGTCAAGGTATATTATACATATATTAAAACTATCTAACATATTTAAATGTATTTAACTTATATTCAACTTCTATTAAACACATATTAGTGAAAATTATGAACATATCAAAAAAAATTAAATCATTTTGATTTTATATTACGGGTTGTTTATAAATATACTATGTTAATTTTAATGTATAATTAAATTATAATATAGAGGTCATATTAAGATGATATAATTTTCAGGTTAAACCAATATTAATTATTGATAAAATAGTACGATCAACTGATTGATTAAATAATATGAAATATGGAATAATAATTGATTAGTTACAACTGATTTATTGATTAATAAATTAATAAATAAATATTACTAATAATTAATTGATTGAAATGAAAAATGAAAAATACTTCATTAAATATATTTATTTATTTAATATTTATTTAATAAGTTAATAGTATAATTAAAAATAGTTCATATTTTAATACTGAGTAATCAATATATAATTTAAAATATGTTAATTAATACTGAAATTTGATTATTTAATCAATTAACTATTTAAATATATTATATTCAATATTTATTTGATTTTTTTCTTTTTAAACTATTAATCAATCTATAACCTATAACTATTTAGGGTTAATTACTAAATAGTTAACTAGTTATGTAGTTATACAATTATTAATTGAAATTTATCAAGTTTAGTTATCTAGTTATTATTAATTATTAAGAAAATAAGTTTCTTATTTAGTTCATAAGCTCATAATTAATAATTATTAATCGGTTTAAAACTTACTGAAAGCTAATTAATAATTCATTATGAATTAAATTAATACTTAATTAAATTTAATGAATTATCCAATGAATTATATTTACTAATGAAGAATCATGGTTAATAAATATTAAATTAAATAATAGTTAATTATTTAGTTATTAATTATTAATTAATTAATTATTCATGAGCTAAATTAATTACTTAATATTATCAATTAATTAAAACTGATTATTGACTAAATAAGTTCAGAATTTAATAATGGATATCAAATATTATTTATTAAATAACGATGTAAATTAAATAGTCAATAAGTTATTTTTTAATTTCTTAAGTTTATGACTAATATTTAAAATTTTAAATGTCAAGAAAATTTATTGATTTATATATTAAATAATTAATTTCCTTAAAAATTACTTTTTTTTAATGAGCTATTATTATGAATAAATTGATTAGTTAGTAGAATGTATGAAATGAAAATAATGCTACTTCTAAAATTAAATAATTCAAGAATAGTAGGTAATTATAGGTAGGTTTGTAAGTGGGTAGGTAGGTAGATAATTAGTTAATGGCTAATTAATTTGGTATATAATTAACTAGTTAATTAATTAGGTTCCTATTTACCTATTTAGTTGTATAATTAACTAAATTAAAAACAAACACAAAGCATATGGAAAAATCTTTCTAATCACAATTTAAAAATTTTAACCACATGTTTTGTCTTTCAATATCATGTGGTAAATTATATAACAAAGGTGTGTTATTTTATGTTTTCACATTAAAAAAGATGTGCCATTTAAGATGTGCTCAAATAAGCTTAACCTTTAAAGCAAAACATAAAATGAAATAACAATATTTACATTTTTTTCTCTATTTCATTTACCTTCCTATGTATTTACCTACCTAGGTGGGTAAGTGGGTAGGTATATAAGTCTTAATTACCTACCTACTAGTTTTATTTACCTACTGACATTGGCCAATGCACCTACCAACTTACATACTCAAATAAATATTCATTTGAATTGTTTTTTCCAAAATATAATTAATATGCCATGTGGCAAATTTTGATTGTGCCACATGTCACAATTTAGGACCATCTAAAATTAATGTTCATAATGGATGTTCTAGATCAATCTTTGAATAATGAAAGAATTTTCAACCAAAATTCTTCATAGTACCACATGTTGGATTTTGGTATCACCAAGTGGCACCATCATAGCTAGTTGTTGGAATTCATTGGCATGGATTTTTTCAACATATAGAATCATCGTTTTCTTAAATTTCTAATCTAAGACACGTGGCAAATAATGTGCGGATATTATATAGTTGTAAAAATAATTGCAAAAAGAAAATTTAGTTGCAAATGTTATATGGATGGTCAAAGGACGAACATGTACATGTTAACCATGTATATCATCCATGGTCCATTTTGGTGATGTCATATTGAATCATGATTTGTGACTAGATGTTGAATGCAACTTCACTTATGCAATTAAAGCAATTTTAGTTGTAATGTTGGTTACAATTATGTTATAGTTGCAAATTGACATTTTTCTTTTAGTTTATAAACAAAAAGTTATGATGCCACATGGCATGTTGATTTCCTTTGCCACTACTTAGTGATTTATGTGATTAAATAATTATAGATGTAATCAAAAAATAAAACAATCATTTTTGGGTCCAATTGAAAAGGACACAATGTGTTATAATGTGTTATGATCATGTGGAACATTGTCCTACACATGACCTCCTAATGACCACAATGGAGTTTCAGTTTGTCATTATGAACATGGAAATAATAATAAAATCCAACTTGCATCAATATTGGACATGAATGTGTTTGTGGTAGGATATGAACCTATGCCAAAACTAGGATTTGGCAAGGTGTACCAAATTAAGAATGCAAGGTCAATGGTAGAAGGTATAGTGTATAGTGTCTCAATCAAGCAAAACCCGTGATGCACATGTTCAAACAATGAAAGTAGGAATTTAAACAAGATGAAATGGTGGTCCCTTGCAACATGTTTATGGGGTTTACAATATTATTTTAAATGATAATGGCTACAAGATTCATCAATTGACCCTTCATTGAAATGAGGTAATGGACATGTTGAAAAACAACCTTAGGCCATGATGGGTATTGCTTCAATGCAATTTAGTTTAAAATGATGTTTGTGAAAAAACAACTTAAGAGTTGTGACACCCTCAACTTGAAGTAAGTGCAAGAACATTGGACAAAATTAATCCAAGTGGAAACAACTAAGCAAAACAAACCCTTGTTAGGTTGAATGGGGGGCATTTAAAGCTAAACCTTAAACTTGAAGCAAGTGGAAGATCAATCCAAAATCAATCTAATGGAAACAACTATTTTTTACAATGTATATGTCCATGCATGGGTATGGGTTGGTTAAACCTAGATTAAAGGAATAAACATTGAAACATAAACTTCCAACACTAGTGGAAAATTTGTACTAATATATGTTGAAATCCTAGGATGTGAAGAAATCCTTGCATGTATAACCCTTGGTAAACTCGACTGCTAGTCATTAACCGTGTTGTTTAGGGATGATGTGGCATATGACATGGTGTTGATGTGTTTATCACGTGCCATTTTTCCAATGTGGCATGGCACAACCTATTGCAACTTATTTTTTGGCACATTGGTGCCAACAACCAAATGTGGGCATTTGGGCCTAAATCTCAATCCCCCAAAGGTTGATTCCACCTCCACCTTGTTGAAATGTAATTGTTATAGATGTGAAACTAAAGCAACCTTGTAAGCACACAAAATAATTTTAATAATAATATAAATATATTGGAGGTGTACAACTCATTTAAGAAATTTTTGATTCAATGCATTAAGCTTGGAATTTGTTTCTTTGTGATTCATCTATGGATTCAAAATATTTTTGTTTCACAAGAAAATAAAAAGTTATTATTAGAAAAGAACAACATTGGGGTCCATTCATGCTAAAAAGAGCCATTGACATTTCCTTTGGCACATTGTGACAATGTAAAAACAAAGTGCTTAAGGGTGAAAACACATTATAGGGAGACCAACTTGGGTATATTCACTACATGTGTCAAAAGTATACACCTTCAAAATGTGTTGCATTTAATTTTGGTATTTAGGCTTTATATTTTGATTTCACAAAGTTAATGTTATCTAATATTATTTCAAAAAAAAAATTTAAGATTAAAATTTTAAAATAATGGGTATATTTATGGTATATGTAATATAATAGAACATGTTTCTTATTTTGGATTGTACTAATTTTTCATTTGAATGATTCAACCAAAATATGTTTGAAGGGTGAAAGCACATTAGGGGGGGACTAAGATTATTGTCACATTGTATTATTTTTCAAGGTAATCGGGTTTGAATTTTGACCATATCAATATTAAAAAATATTTTCAATTTTTTTTGCATATTATGGTAAGTCAAAACACAAATAAGTCAAATGTCAAAGAACTACACTTTTTATTTCATATGATGTGATGTTAGAATATATTTGCACAAAAAAATGTACATCACAAGATATTAAATAATAAAAATACATACATTCAACATGTGATTCCATGTGGTTGGAATAGGTTTTTGAGCCATTTGAAGAGTTTGATAATTATCATATCACAAATGGGTTTTTTTTTAAGATGATGACCATAAATATGTAGCAAATTAAAACATTGACAAAAAATCATTTTCAAATGGAAGATGACAAAAATGTGAAGCGTGCCATTTTTAAATTCCATGTCAAACATTTTGTGATTGATTAATTCAAACCAGAAGTTAGCATAATATAAAACAAAAAAACTAGTTTTATTATATTGCATATACCATAACTATATGAATTATTCTTTTAATTTTTTTTTGAAATAATATTAGATATCATTAACGTTGTGAAAATCAAAATACAAAGCTCATATACCAAAAATGAAACCCAAAAATAAATGCAACACATTTTAAAGGTGTATACTTTTGATGCATTTAATGAAAGTGCCCAATTTGGCTCTCCCTAATGTGTTTTTACCCTGTAATGGAATTTAAAAATGGCTCACTTCACATTTTTTGTCATCTTCAATCTGAAAATGATTATGCATCAAAATATTTAATGTACCACATACTTATGATCATCACTTTGAAAAAAACCCATTTGTAATGTGATAATTATCAAACTCTTCACATGGTTCACAAAACTATTCCAATCATATGAAATCACAATGTTTAGTAAATGCTACAAATTTCATAAATATTAAAAATCATTTCAATCAATTCATAAATATATTTGCATTTCTTAGTACCTTGTGACATACATTTGTTTTGTGTGAATATATTTTATCACATCATATGAAGACGAAGGATTTTAATAAATATTAATGTACAACAAATGTTGAACCATAAATAGATGGTGATAGGTTTCAAAAAAATAAATAAATCTTCTTCCATTGTTTGTTAGACATATTTCTATTTTTTCAACAAATAATGTATATTCAACTCATTCGCAAAACATCAAGGTACAAACCTTAAAAAAGAAAACATAAAGTGATGAGCAAGTAAAGAAACGTTGCATAGACCTAATAAGAGAAAAAGAGCAAAACCACCATGACATTACCCACAAATTGAGTACACAAAAAGAAATCCATTCGTAGTAAATTCACTTTGCATATTTATCTTATTGCAATATTCTAGGGAGATTAAAGTAGAAACAAACCACATGCCATGGCATAGTCTTTGCCCCTAAGTGGGGGGAGCCAACAAAATGTTTCTATTCCTAAATTGTGTTTTTCACCTATAATTTATGAATGATAGCATGCAAGTTTAAACTATGAACATGTATTTATGCCTTATTTTGGGGCACGTTGAGGACTTCACCTTTTTTTTGGGTGATGTTCATAAATAGACATCACCTAAAAAACTTGTTTTATACAAAATTAGAACATGTTGAATTGCTCACATAATTAGGTGGTGAATTCTTTTGTAACCGGGTCCATATCTGACTATATGGATATAGTCATCACCAAGATGCACAATGTAAGCTCTGAATCACATGTCTTGAGCTAGCAATTTTTGTAGTACATAATTTGAGGTCATTTTTCCAAGTGCTCCTGCATAGAAAACCCAAAGTAAAAGTAAGTTTCGTTCTGCCAAACAATAAGATTACAAGATTATTAAGTCACAAAGTATAGTATCCCTAACGTCTCCCAAATTGGGGGGGTATTGGGCCTCAGTTTTTATTTTCAAAACTAGGGACGATATCAAAAGTCAGGATGAAAGAGTAGACACGAAAAAAAGATGGGACCAAATTGGTTTTCTCACGAGGATTTGTTCCCGCAGGATTGTCACATGTACTTTTTGGATTTGCCATACCTGCTCCTTCACTGCCACTCATATTTGTCATCAAAACAAGTATTATTTTCAAAATAAAGTCCTACAAATTATGTGAACTGATATGTAGTTTCATTACATGGTGCCCAGTTTCGCTCACTGTATACTTCTACTCTCAAATTGGGGATAAAACAAGGATTACAGGGTCAAACTAGGACCCAAAGACACCATGACTTCAAGGATACCTTTAATGCCACAAAAATGATCTAAGCAATTTTTGAGTTTTTTGGCATAAGCACCAAGCCAATAACCCTAAGTGGTTGAGACATTTAAGAATGGGGTTGAAGCCAACAGATGGCCAACCCTACTTAGAATCACGGAAGTCTGCATTTTTGGAGCTGAGCTATGGTGATTAGTAGGCTCAAAGAGAGGGAAACTGCAGAAAGACACTCACTCACGCTTCAAACTTTCTTCCATGTAAAAAGTAAGCACACCCATAACCAAATGCTTCTCTATAATTGAACACCCATTCTGTATAGGGGAACAACCCTTGAAAGTACATCCATGCCTTGTGCACTGTTCAAAAAGTGACCTATGGCTGAACACACAGTGGAATAATGTAGTGTTCAAAATAATGGGAGCATCCAATAAAAAAATAAGGGTTTTGTGTTTGGTTATAGGTGTGGGTGGGCCATAGGAAAAAAAAAACTTGTCCCATAACTGCATGTGTTATGTTTGGTGATGAGGTGTAAATGGTCACACTTTATTACACAAAATTGAGCAATGTCATGGGGGAATTTGAGTTGTTAAAATTTCACGTGTTTGGTTATAGGGTTTTGTTGCCCATTTGTGAAAAAAGATTCAAGTTCAAGGTGAAGACAATGTTTGGTCATAGGGAATTTGGTGACCACTTTAAAATGTATTCTTTGACCAAAGACAATGGTAGCATTTGGTTAGGGCATTTTAGGTCCAATCTTGAAAACTCGTTGACCATTTGGCCAAGTGAACATTTGGTTATAAGACAATTGTTGCCCAATTTAAGAGTAAATACTTGACCAAAAGGAATGGCAACTATTTGGCTATAGGGGTTCTTATGTACATTTTTAAAAAAATAACTGGTAAAGGTAAAGGAAACATTTTATGAAGTTTGTTTGGACTAACTTTATAAAGAAAAGTACCTACACATAAAATTGCACATTTAAAAAAAAAACAATACACCCTTAGGAAGGCATCCAACAATGAATTAATGTGCAAAAATTTGGCCAATTCCAATGCAAGTAGTTGCTTAGAAGTTATTGAGCCTTCAAGGAAATAACCTTAAACACAATATGATCTTCAAATCCCAGTATCAGCAACAAATGAGGGATCTAAAGAGGCACACTTTAATTATGACTCCAAAACATATTGCATTTCCCTCCTAAGCAATAAGGACATAACAAGCATTGGTCAAGTTTCTTTCATTTCCACCTTTCTTCCCCAAGCATTTCAATTATTTAAATATGTCCTCCCTACCAAAAAAACATAAAAGATAAAATATAATGTCTTATAAAGTGCTTCATTCCTATTTGATAGGTGCAAATTCTATTTTAGAATTGCTCTCTACCTACTTAAAATAATACAAATTTCACTTCAATTGTCCATTTTAGCACTTCAAATCTATAATTCAGTTATTTAGAACAATTTTGGTAGACTGTTTCACACAATTTTTTTCTTATAACTACTATTTATTCTACTCAAATTATATTTCCCCTTGAAGAAACATAATTTGTGGTCAAAATACAATTAGATTATCAAAAAGCCAAAACACAATAGACATAGAATAAAATTCATGTTTATTCATCAAATTTACATTTATTTCTTTACTCAAAATTGAATCATATAAAAAATCTATAATATTAAAAGTAGAAATCATAACTGAAGACATAAAAAATTTGCAGTTTCAAACACCTAAATTTTTTTGAAACATATTGTCTTTTTCTATTTAACTTTAACAACTTCGTACGTCTTTCTTATGTGTAAAAAAACAAATCCCCCACTCCAACAATTTCCATAACTACATCCTAGGTCACTTCCTTCCAAAAATAATTCAATACAAAATGTCTAACAATCTTAATCCTATCTAGCTTCTTCATTGACTTGTTTAATCCCTACCATTTTCCTGATCTATTCTACCTTGGTTGATCATTGCCATACATTGAGTAACACTACTATAAGAGGTTTAAGAGATGTAAGAAAAATCGAGTTGCAAGTGTCAAAGTAAAACAAGGAGAAGGATTTGTGGAGGAGGCAAAGTTGTTGAAATTAGTTTAGATTCTAGTTGTGATAGTAAAAAAAGAACAAGGAAAGGGATTTAAGAGAGTGAAAATAGACCTTCAAATTTATGATGAACTTTCGATTGTGGAATTAGAATAAATATCATAAGGAAAGGGATATGTGAAAATAAAGGTAGATTTCAAGCACATCAATTAGATCCCAATCATCAAAGTGGAACAAGTAGAACAAAAAGAAATATAGGTAGATTTGCAAAATCCAAATTTGAAAGATGATGTGAGGGATCAAAATGAGATCAAAGGAGCCACAAGCATTATTTTACGTTTAGTCCTACATATCCTTTTCCCCCAAAATAACTTTTTCATATGAATGAATGTTTGAATGATTTTTTTTGCAACTTGTTATGATAAATGATTATAATTCCCCCATCAAGCCAAAAAAAAATTCCTTAATCATTTTTGAATAAATATGAATTTGTGAAAATGTACAAATTCCTTGTAGATAAATGTTTCATCTTGAAAAATGATGATAATGTGAAATCATATAAAAAAATGTTAATTTTTTAAAGTTGAATTTAATGTAATATAAACTGAAACTTTGTTTAATACATCATGTACATTATACCCCATTTATATGTGGTAAAGCACTCTTGGAGTTTTGAAATTATGAATTTTCAAATGTACATACTTTGAATTTTCAAAGTTTTAGAATTCCACATTTTTGAAATTGTGAGTGACTTTTTAATGTGTCTAATAGGTTATTATCATCTCATATTTTTTTACCATAAATTTATTTCTATTATATGAGTCCTTTGTAAAAATCTTCTTTTTTAATGACAAATTTTTTCACTTTCAAAAGTCTTTAACTAAACCAAAACTTAAGATTGGATCAAATGGATTTTTAATTTGAATTTCTTAACATTCATGTGTGTTTGAAAAGAATAATGTGCCATGATTATGATGGTTTCAAATGGAAAAAAATAAATTAAAAAATCTTTAGTTTTTCATGACAAAATTTGACATTCAACACCCTTTGTGGTTCCTTTGATTGTGTTTTGACCCAGGGGTTAGAGTCATAGAAATTTTTTACAACTATAGGTTCAAGAAATTTCTTTATTATCGTTGAATCCAAAAACCTATCCGCATAGGCTATAAAGTAATTAAACCAAAGAAATGTAGATCTCAACTAACTCACATCAACTACACAATGCACACTTTGCAATTCATTTCAACAACTTGCACAAATGAAAATGACATCAATTTAGAATGGGGGGATTTTTCATATTTCCATGTTCTTATCACTTTAGCTACAAAACTAAAATCTTGTGATCTTCAAATCTATTTACATTTGACAAACTTTCTGACTTCTTAATTTTTGTATTAAAAAAAAAGGGCATACATGTAGTGGGCCTGAAACACGCACCTTTACTTATTGGAGGCTTAGGCAAAGGGGAATTGGACCATCATAAATATATAGGTGTTTCGTAGGCAACAAAGTAATGTGCTAGACTAGGCAACATTAGACAAGGAAAATATGCCCCCCCCAACTTGCACCAAAAATAAGGCATACACCACAAGTAATCAATTGAACCCCACAACAACCAAGAGAAGTAAATAGATAGATCAAACATTAGAGGCATCTATGGAGGTTGTTGAAAACATTCATTGAAAAAGGCAAGTTGTTCTTGAAATATCCCACTCACTTCCCTTTTTGGCCATCTGAATGGGAAAACAAAGTCTAGAAAAATGGGGCTTGTTAATGTGTTAATGTAAAAGGACGATGCAACAATAATTGCATGGATTTTAGTAATGTAAGAATGTGGGCTTTCAATAACATTAGAACAATTGAAAATGAAAGTAACATAACTAGTTCAAACAATACCAACACCATTCAAGCATGGAGTATTAAGGAATTCCTAGTGGTATTGGTTCAAATATAGGCACCCATCATTAAACATTAGGGTTGTTGAAGGATTAGATGTCTCCAAAGCACAAGGGTTGACTACAACTTCTTGAAGTTCTTATTACAACAACTTATAAACATTATAAAACCTACACAACTTCGAACCAGATCACATTTAGAATTCAAATGAAACTAAAATTTAGGCAAGTAGGTAAGTTAGAGTTAAGGTCTTGGCCATAAGGGGTTCACACATGGTTTATAACACCATCCCTAAATCCCAAGAGTGATTAATTGTAAATTGTGTGATAAATGGTAGAAGGTCAATTTTGTTAACATTTTATACTTTTAGGGGAAAAAGGTTGAAAGATGATTACATCAAGTTTTGCAAGTTAAGCACATATATGGCAATGCACACAAAGGCATGGATGACAAACTTCCTATTCAAAAAGTTCTCATTGTTTTCAATAGGTGTGTTCCAAGTGGCATTTCATAATCCAATATTCATTTATTGATTCTACGTGGGCATGGTTCACATTGGAAGCCATAAAATAGGCACAAGAATTTGTGTTAAACATGGTTGCCTTGCTTTCTCATAGTTGACATGCACTCTAGCCCCGAAATGTCTTTTATTTCAAACCATTCAAAACTACATTTAACCAAAAAAAGAAAACAATCATGGCTAGAAATAAACTTAACAAACTTGACAAAATTACTTTTGTTATATGGGTGGATAAAGCTTTAGATCAATCATTGACAAAACAAAACATCAAGGTAGGGTTTAATGTCACATGAATATGACCTTTCAACCTTAGAACTATGGATGAAAAGATAGAACTAGCAAACATTTACACAACAATTAATTCAATTTATGAAGAAGGTGAGAACCATTACACAATAGAAGAAAATCATGGTCACAATCAACAAGATGAGGAATATGTAATTGTGGAGTTACTTAACATAATAGGGTTAGTTGCAGAATCAACCACTGATTACTACCAGGAGGAGCATGAGCATTACTACTATTTAAAAATGCCTCGCAACCTTATTGTGACATATGACACTGAAGAACATGTAATCAATCTAGATGATTCAAATTATAATCTCTAGCAAGTTGAGGCCTAAACAAACCTCATTCAAGAGACAATGAACTTCCACAACCTTCTTTCATTACCCCATCTGCATGTAAGACCAATAACATGTAAAATCCATTAATACATTATTCACAATCACACATTATGATATCTGACATGAATATTTAAAAAGGTGCAAAATAAAACTATGGATAAAGCAACAACATATCAAAAAAAGGAGACGAAAAGAGAAAGGAAAAATGTGCCATGAAATCAACAAATGTTGTGGTTATGGCAGGGCGAGTAATAGAAAAAGTAGTAGAATATATAACCAAGGCATAATTTCCATCATTTTAGTCTACAACAATAATAACGGAAGTGAATGAACTTTTCCACTAAAATGTTCAAACAAGCTTGTGAGCAAACCCATATTTTGTATACATAACTACAAACTTTGATAACATAACATTAGCAACTCATAACATAGCACAACTAGAAAATGAACAATGGATAGAATATGAACACATGGGCATGTTGCACCTTTTCAACAACTAACTTGCTATAAATTGAGGTGGAAGGTAGGGAGAAGATCAAATTCAGTTGAACCATGTGCGCCAATAACATCATCTTGAAAAGCTCTTGATCATCATGATCAATAGTTGACTAAGATTACAATGACCAACACATAAACAACATTAGCAACACCAAGAGAAAAGAAGATATAAACATCATGATCACTAGCTGACCATGTGTGAGTCGTGGATTATAATATCACAAATTATTAAGCTTTAGTTCCATAGTTTTCCTTAGTATTAATGATTTGAATCCTGATAAACCTCGAAGTAATAATTATTAAGAGTTGAATTAGCCTTTGGATATTTCAGCGTAGAAAACTCTTTTATTTAAATTGATGCAAGGCTTAGTTAATTTTAAGACCTAGTAAACCTTTTTAAGTGCATTATCCTTTTATGTTGTAGAGAAGGGAAAGGGGATGTATAATTAGATATGATTTATTGATATATTGGAAATACAAACCCATAATTAATAATAACATTTCGCCATGATAATATTAAGTTAGTCTGTAGAATAATCTTCATGCACAAATGATGTACTTAAAAGATTTCTAAAAAACAATCCTAATACATCTTTATTTAGTTTTCACTTCTATCAGATTTTAAAATAGAATCAAAATCAAACTGAGGTATTAACATTTCCACCTGAATGGCTTCAGGTGAATTACAACTTAGTAAACAACTTAAAGGGGATAGATCACAATTGCAAAAACTTTAGAATGCAACGAATGGTGCGAGCTAGGTATCGGTTCGATACTCCATGGAAAGGGGGTTGATTGGGCTTCACAGCCAACGATAATGGCCATCACCGAGAACCCAAGTTTGACAATGAAGATGAACATTGTCATCTTCACATTGACACTCTTCAAACCTTTTTAGTGTGGCTCCACAAGTAAGAACAAATTCTAAATAGATTGATAAGGCATGTGGGTTAGGAGACAATTGACGATCCCATGTCAAATGATGGACTCGAGTGCGCACCACTCTTAAGGATGGTTCTTTTTCATGCGACCGTTGAGAGACATTCACGTCAAACGGTGCTTCTTCAAGCTCTTCCTTTTCTACTAGTGAAACTAGAGGATTCGAAGGTGTAACAACATCATCCGCCATGACTAAATTCTCACCTACATCAACAAAAACCAAAAGGGTAGCAGAAACAATAGAGTACTTGCGTTCAGAAAGGGTCGAGGTTTTTTTATTTAACAAATTAGGGTAGGCGTAAGTTATGGGAGTGACGACGAAACCTCATGAAAACTCGAACATCCTAGATCTAATGGATTCATCGAACCTTAATTTCGACGATGGATCTAGAAGTATGTGGGGTTTTTTGGTGATGCAAATTTTAATTCCAATTTACTATGTACTACATAGTTAATTAATGCATGGAAGAAAAATAAGTAAGGGATATCAAAAGAGTAAATGGTACGTGGGGATGTTACTTCAACCATTGAATTGATTTAGTCAAGTAAGGACTCAAGGATGTTTACTTGTTACTAGTGATAAGTTATCTTAGTAGTTAGTTACTTGAAATAATTAGAATGAAGAAGTAGGATGTGAGGGTCAACGGACAGAAAGGATAAATATTAAACTCAAGAACCTCATCAAAATATCCAAAATAAGGGGAAGGATGAGTCCTCCAATCCCATTAGTCATGAGGATTGTCATCCTATTTGATTGAAGGATGGAATATTTTTTGTGTCTCATTGGGCCTAAGAATTTTCGTTATAAAATCAATTGGAAGGCAAATCATTCTCAATTTTCATTAGCTCTTAAAGGATGAAGAGGCCATTGATTGGAGGGAAAGATTTCAAAACTTCCATTGGACAAGGGGAACAAGCTCAAGGAAAGGTCATGGAGGCTTACCAAGGGAGAGAGGAGTTCTTGTGTTGGGGAAGGGAAAAGGAATAGAAAGGACGTGTGAGGAAAAGATTAATTTTTATGTGTGGGAAGGTGTTGTTCATGAAAAAGATGTGTGCAATAAATAAACATGAAAGGATTTCCATGACAAAGCCTCTGGAATTTTATTTTAAATATTTGTTCCTCCCAAATCCACCGTTGGATTTGGGTCAAACTTAAAATAATTCTTGTTTAGGAGGTGTAGAAAGTTTTCTCCAAATTTCAGCATCATCGGTTTGGCTATAAGGGAGCTACACTTGCCGGGAGTTGAGGGTGTTGTAGGGGAGTTCATGGATGGATTTCCATGACAAAGCCTCTGGAGTTTTATTTCAAATAGTTGTTCTTCTCAAATCCACCGTTGGATTTGGGTCAAACTTTTTAAAAAATTTTTTTAGGAGGTGTACAAGTTTTTTTCCAAATTTCAACATCATCGGTTTGGCTGTAAAGGAACTACACTTGCCAGGAGTAGAGGGTGTTGTAGGGGAGTTCATAGAAGGATTTCCATGACAAAGCCCTGGAGTTTTATTTCAAATAGTTGTTCCTCCCAAATCCACCGTTGGATTTGCGTCAAACTTTAAAAAATTCTTGTTTAGGAGGTGTATAACGTTTTTTCCAAATTTTAACATCATCAGGTATGTTGTAAGGGAGCTACATTTGTTGAAAGTAGAGGGGGTTGAATTTGTCTGTTTTTTTCTCAATCTAAGCAAAGTGATTTTTAGTCCCAAGGCTTAACTCTTGATCAAAAAAATAAAAAACTTATAATATTTTGTAACATGGCTCCTTTTTAAATTAGCTTTTCAAAAATACAATGCATGTTAGATTAGGAAGTTGTATGTAGATGTTATGACGAATCGAACAAAAGGGGTTCAACCATCAATCGTGACATTGAATGAACATCAACATAATGCCTCTTCACATTCCATCATGATGAGTTACGATTTTCCCACAATGTCTTTGTATTTTCCAAGTGGACACAACGCATGAGATTTTTAGTGAATTTCATTGCATTACATTGAACCACCTTACTTGTTAGACTACAACTCCATAGTAGTTCCACTTCCAAACGGGTTTTGTGAGTGCATATCTTCATGTTGAAGGTGTGCAAAAATGCCTCACACCATGATTACCAAGAGAAAAGAAAATGATCACAATCACTAGTTAGCCATGATGATCAACGCATGAATTGCATAAAGAGCACAAGAGAAGAAAGGATGAGCATCATGATCAATAGTTGACTAAGACCAAGACAAACAACACACAAACTACATCAACAATTCTAAAAGAAGAGAGGATGAACATCATGATCACTAGTCGATTAAGACAATCAACACATGATTTGCACCAAAAACATGAATAGAAGAAAAGATGAACATCATGATCATTAGTCGATTAAGACAATCAACACATGATTTGCACCAATAACACCAAAAGAAGAAAGGATGAGCATCATGATAAGCTATTGACCAAGACAATCAACACATGATCTGCACCAAGAACACCAATAGAAAGAAAAGATGAACATCATGATCACTAGTTGACCATGATGATCAACACACCAAAAGCACCAAGAGCACCACGTGACGCGCTCCCAAGTCACGGGGTGAAACCCACTTGAGGGTTTCACAAAATCAAGTTGCGGAAAGTTGAACTTGGTAGCACGCTCCCGGCTTCCAACTCTAGAAAGGGGTAGAGGGTCGAGTTGGGAGCCCCGGGATTAGACTAGGAAGAGGGACTAGCTTAGCTCATGTGAATCTGCATCCAAAAACCAACCAAATCGGGTTAGTTTAGCATTCGGGACACCCTTTGG
>Ga0209611_10000436_pt1 | contig 61100 bp, 31 predicted proteins | sample S1TSphgellanicum_3_FD_187693 | JGI IMG/M metagenome (GOLD analysis project Ga0209611, IMG submission 187693) | Host-associated microbial communities from peat moss isolated from Minnesota, USA - S1T2_Fc - Sphagnum magellanicum MG (SPAdes) (version 2) | ecosystem: Host-associated > Plants > Peat...
ATTTGTGGACATTTGGGGACTCTTTTCAAATTGATATATCAATTTTGATGTTTTAATTATTTTTCCTTACACAATGTTTTGAAATTTGGTGTATCTAATTTTGGGGGGCGATTTTTGCCACTTAGCAACCCAAAAAGAATCGAGCATGACACATACAAAGGATTTTTGTGAAAAAGATGTGCCAGATTTTGAGGAACTTTTTTCTGGAATAGATTTTTAGAATAGACATATTTAGACAATAGGTGGAAAGTAGCCAAAAATAAACAAGATTCTTAAAATTTTCTACTTTCCTCTCTTTAAAAGTGCTTAAAATTTTCCCAATATCTAAAGACCTGTACTCCAATTGAGCCCATCACCATGACTCATTTGTGGCAAAAAATTTCCATTTTGAAAAAAAAATTAACAATAAAAATATTCTGTGAAAAATTCGTTGTTCTCAAAACAATTAGCCAGGAAATGAGAATTGTAAATTCAATGGGGGATGTAAAACGTCTCTCGCTCTCTCTCTCTCTCTCTGGATTGTGCTAGTCTTATTTCTACTAAGTTACTTGCGGACTTCAGGGAGCCGCTCTGGGCTCTTCCCAATCTGCTAGCCTTGTGGTCAGCTGGGTGGAGTACTCAGTAGCCGGTACAAAAGCTTACACACAATAGAGGACTAGGGGAAAAACAACATCACTTATTGTTTACAAGGGCGGTTTTTCTTCCGCTTTCTGTGAGTGCAAGTCGGTGTCCGTTAAATAAAGCTGTCTTCCATTGTCAACGGCCACTTATTTGATTTGTGGGTGAATCTTTAGTCTTTTTCTGCACCCTTGATTTCATGTACTACTCATCAGTGGCAGAAAACTTTTCCAGCTTCTTTCTTGCATGGGGTTTTTTGTTTACTATTTTTTTAATAATTTTGTTATAATAATTTTATTTTTTATATTTTTTTGGGTGGCAGTTTTCTGTCAGTTTGTGATTTAGCTCAACTCACTCATTGCAGGGCTGTGATCCATCCTGCGGCCGTCGTTGCAGCTGGTTGCATCCAGTTTTTTTTTCTCTCCCTGAACATTTTTTTTGGTGGCCTCCTGTTGTAAATTCGACTAATTATTCTAATCTTTTTGGAAAAACTGGTTAAAATTTCTATATTACAAAATAAACCCTGATTGTGTTCTTTCATTTGCCCAAATTTTTTTCCTTCTGTGATTTTTTTTTTTTTTTGAATTGTTTTCTTCTTCCTTTCATTTGGTTTGGTTTGGTTTGAGGTCTACTGCCATATTGAAACTTAGAAATCGCTCTAGGCAGCAGATAAAATTCAAAGGTCTCAATACCCGGTTTCGAGTCTCCTGCCATATTGAAACTTCGAAATCGCGCTAGGCAGCAGATAAAATTCAAGGGTATCAATACCTGGTTTGAAGTCTTGTGCCATGTTGTAACTAGTGACTCCAGTCGCCATTTCAATTCCACAATTCAAACCTTATAACTTCAAACCTTAAGAAGTGCTTAATGGCCTTAATGCTAGATGAATTTAATGACAAGAAAACTAGTTAGAATCTCTTACTACTAGTTTGTTGAAAGTTTAATTTTTAGTTAATTCAGTAATTATATGTATTCAAAACTCATGTTTTGCCAATAAGGAAAAGACTACACATTGGTGTAAGATTTCGGAATAAAATTTTGATTCAAACTTGACGCAAGTTGAACTTTGCTTTTTTGAAGGTTCCATACTTACCACCCTCTAAACACATTCGCATACAAAAGGGTACATTTGCAGATTTACCCAAGAACATAAAATCAACATTGCATGGGCCACTTTTAGATGGTGAAGGGAAAGAATCAAGAGAAAGCATTAAAAACAAACAAGGGAAGAAGGTGGGGGGAGAGAGAGGAAAAATTATTAAAAAAAAAGATGTTGATAACTAATTTTTACAATGGGAATGAAAGGAAATGTGAAATAAACATGGACACTGAAGTATATCAAAAGCATGAAACACTATTCGTAGATAAAATTGATTGTACACATATAATTGTCCATAGGTGGGCGTACCAGGACCATATCAATGAAATTAATCTTTTAGATGGAATTTTCAATACAAAGGAATCATTGTACTATGCATGAATAATGATTGTAGCATATGCCCATGGATGAATTCATTTTCATGAACTCTACCGCATAGAATCAAAAACTGCAACATAAATGAAATTGACAACATGAATGACAACAAGTGCCACATTAATAAAAATCAATGAATGATAAATTTTCATGACATGAATGAAATTACGTTCATGAATATAAATGATCATCATGCATCTATATTTGTCTATGTGAAGCCAACATGCTTATCTTCCTCCCCTTTATAAACATGTCTCGATACATGTAATAACTGAAATTCAAAAGCAAATTACCTTCAACATTTCCAACTATTTTTTGCAGACATTATTTCAGACTAGGTAGAATGGCCCAAAACAAGAATCTTGGAAAACTTGCAAAAGTTTGCTTCTCACTACTATTCTGAACATATTTCTATATGCATAAGTTTTGTCTGATCTGTCCAAATGAGTAAGGGCTGATATATTCTTTCAGTGATTAGCTTAAGCAAATTATCATTAGTGGTTATTTTACTTCATCCTCCTTGAAATCTTGTCACCATGGCAGCAAAGACAATTTTTGACTAGTTGCAACACCCACCAACACCACAGGCATCCCAACCACCATCGATAAGTTTGGTACAATCATTGTTGAGCCATAACTATATATTCTAATAAAATCATATTTCATGTGTAGATTTATTAGGCGAAAGCATGGGTTTGTATTTCAACTCTAATTTGTGAAATGGTTGTAATACTTATGAGTTAACAAAAAACGGAATTTTTAACAAACATTTATGAAAATGACCTGTGAGGCAATGAAAGTGATAAGAGAAACGCTGGAAATGTATAATTTGCAAGTAAAATCAATGCAAGTCTTCTTAAAATTACCCCAACCCCAACTTGGCCAAAAATCAGCTGTACAAATGTATTATGGACCCAATTGGGCTGAGTGAGGTGGTGTTGATCAGTTATTAGAAATTTTTAGGAACTGCCATTCCGTGTCTCTAAAGCCTCACAATTTGTAAGAGCCTGCTATTGTCATAATTTTTTAATTTACTATTCTGAAGAACATGTCGAGTTCCAGCTCTTAGAGCAACTGCACCAGTACCCAGTATGTGACCCTGCAAATTAAAATGTTGATGAAGAAGAGTCAAAACATGCTGGTTGGCTTGGCAAAATTGTTTTGCACGATGCAATTAAGAATCACAATCCAAGGTGCCATCAAGTCGCTAATAAATTACAAACTACAACCCACCAAGCAATTGTGTAACTACAAGCAACAACAATGACAAACAAATGAATTCTTGCAACCTTGACCTGCTACAACTTGAGTTTTCCATTTAATCCAGTGCATGTTGATCATTAGAATGCACATTCCAATCTTCTTGTTTGCTTCAATCATCGGCTGTTTTGTTGAAGGTTCAACCTTTGTGCTTCAAGTTTATTGAAGGTCCAAGAGTTTAGGTTGCATGTATGGCACCACACCTTGTTCCTCTAGTGAACATCAAGTTTGGATACTTCTTCAACCAACAAATGCCTCATGATAGATTGATTAATGAGTCTCTTGTTGATCCCCATTGCCTTCAAAATAGTCATGTAGAAAAGAAATATGTAAATCAAAAATTGGTCTCAAATCCCAATTCTATTGACTGTGAAAAAGATCATTGATGGGTTTAACTCTAATAACTTGACAAAAGTCCTACTACACTCTTTGTAAATTGGGAGAATTTCAAAAAATAACATTTATAACATGTTTTTTTTGTTTTGGGGCAAATGGAGTAAATGTGTTTTAAAAACAAAGTTATAATGCAATTGCAACAAGACTATGCCCCATTTGTGTTAAGAATGCATTGTAAGGTTCATTGATGTAATTTGGTAATGCAAACACTCTCAAAGTTGCTTTCAATTGCAACATTGGTACAACTCATGCAAACTTTATAAGGGTATTTTTCCAAACTCCAAAGAGACATCTTGAATCTACCAAACAAACCCAAAATATGGAAACAAAAGGCAACAAAATCTTATGCAATGTGAAGAGACATGTTGGATCTCCATGCTATCACTTGCAAAATGAGTCTTTTTTTTAAGCATTAGTCATTTTTAATAAAGATAGTTTTGGATCCATTCATTGTCCCCTTGGTTACTTAAGAACCAACCTTTTTTTTTTTGTTAAATATCGCCAGTTTTCTTTAAAAAAAGAGGTCATGCTCTAAGTACAAGGGAAAAAGTGGGGGAAAAATGCTTCCAAATAGCCAAAAATAATATGTCCATGGCCATGTGATAGCCCAATCACTCCATCCGCCATGATGGGAATAGCATGAACTTGCTCTATGGTCATGGACCATGTTGCTAAATTCTATCTTAGCCCTCCAATTTTCATGAGGTGATCACATCTTGGCCTTCTATGTTGCCAAAATGATTACCCTAGGTTGAGATAACAGCTAGCAAGGCTTCAACTAGACTTTTAGATTAAAGTGAGTAGTCTTAAACACAATTGTTAAGGTTTGAGTTAAAAAGCCATCTTGATTTATGAGTTTTAACTACCTACTTTACTATTAACTACTTGTTCGTTGTAACTTTAGTAAATAGTATTACTACATAATACTTAGTACTTACCCTAGTAAATCATAATGTTGGAAATTTGTAACTTGTAAGAGTGTAATACTAAGTACATATTACTTATTTACCAGTAACTATTGTAAAAAAAGTGTGCCCTTTAAAGTATAGAGGTACGTTGTCATTGTAAGTTGTGATGAGTGATTATGGTTATGACAATTATTTGTCAAATTTCGACTTGGAGGCTTGGATAATGAAGCTTTGATCAGCTTTAGGTTTTTGTTTGCCCATTAATGCTTTTGATGAATCTAAAGATGGCAACTATTTGTAATCATGATTAAGTTGTAATGATAAAATCAAAACTTAAAAGGTCATGGTAATCATTCAACAATGTTTTGATATTTACATTATGCAATTAGTGGATTAGTCATTAATGTGTATAACATTGCACTCAAGAAATAAGATCAATGATTCAACATTGTGTAGTGTGCACATTCAAGTTTTTTAAGTTTTAGCCTTGAGGGTGGCTTTGAAATTTGTTAAATAAATTGTTTGTGCATTGTGCAGTGTTTGCTATTAGTGTTTTGTTGCAATATTTCTTTTGGGTGCATAGTGTGCATTACAAAGTTTTTAGGTGTGCAAACAAAGTTATTTGTCAATTTTATGGCTCCATTGAACCTATCAACAAATTTCAAGGTGAAAGCATTGTTTGGCAACAACAATGCAACAAATGGTGGAGAAATTGTGCTTAATCCAAGCTTGATCACATCCAATAATAATGCACCTCCTCCACAAGCACCCACCATCATTTCTTCAGACTCAATGCAAGTGGGTGTTGTGGGTTCACTTGAAGCACTAATCAACTTGGAATCTAACTCCACACAAACAAGCATTAATGTTGAACCTCTAGCCAAAAACAACGTAAGAACTATGACGCCATCCAAAAATGGCAAGACCATTAAGCAACTTAATTTGATTGTGCAAAATCTGAGATGGTTGACAACATGTTGGTATCTGTCAAATGCATAGTGTGTGACATGATTACAAGTTGGGTCAAACACATTGTGTTTAAACATGACAATCTTGAAAAACACATGGGGAAATGACAAGTAGACCATGACATTCCTAGCAAAGGGTTGAAGAAAAATGAAATATATTACGACAAGAACAACAAACATGTTCAAAATCTTACCTTGTTGAGTGCTTTACAACCTTTGTTTATTTTCCAACAAGTTGGCAATGTTGCTACTAAGGAGAATTAACACAAGATTGCCTAGTTCGCTATTCTTTTTCATGTTTTGGAAAATGGTCAACCCATGGTTAAATATGAATATCTTAAACCTTTATTTGAATTTTTGAAGGTAAAAAATCTACCTTAAAGACATTGTCCACTAATGCTTCAAGGTGGGTGATGGGGGAACATATTCATCACCAAGTTCTAAAAGCCTTAAAGGCAACTATTATTGGAACTTCATTCCTTTCAATTAATTGCAATGAGGTGACTTCAATCAACAACCAACAATGGTTGTCGATACATGTGTATGTGTTGGACAATTGGGTGTGTACATTGTTGCTTTTATCCATGGCCTAGGTCATAGGTGGATCAAATGCAAAAAATCTAACAAAGTGTGTGGTGGGATCTTTGTTGCAAGAAAAAGGTTTAGGTCACACTAACATCGCAGCAAAGCTTGTTGCATTTGGTTCAAATGGCGTTAATGTTTTCCAAGGTGCTAAATTAGGTGTGACAAAACAAATTCAAGAAACATGCACCCCATTCAACTTGGGGGTGCATTGTGTCTCTCACAGAACAAACTTGGCTATGCAAACATTATCTTCTTTTCCTTAGTGCATCAAGTGGAAACATTGTTCCAATCTTTATATCAGTACTTTTACAAAAGTTTCAAACACCACTTGGAATTCACAAAATTGGCTGACATCATGGAGTCTAAAGGTTTGAAGTTATTAAGAAATGTGAAAGCTAGATGGGATTCCATGTTTAGCCCAACCAAGCAAGTGATGACAGAATATAAGACCTTGTTGATGAAGATGGCCCTAGACATGGATGCAAACTCTCAAGTTGCAACAAACTTTGAACATTTGGTTGATTTGGACATGTTGTTGTACTTATCTTATATCCTCCCGCTCCTAAAATATGTGCATAGTTTCATTAAATTTTCTCAAGGCAATGACATTTTTGTTTGCAACTTTTTGTGCGCAATGAAAATTTGTTAGGCACAATTGCATTTTTAGTTTGTTCATCTTGCCACAAAGTTTCAGGTGGATGCATTCAACGAATACCATTCCTTGCTAGATTGTGCTCATGAAATTATCACTTTGTAATGGCAACAACTACTGTTTTCTTCTCTTGAGCATTTGATTTTCAATCTAAATGGCAATCAAATTTTTTGTCGGTGTATCAATTTCATGTGCCAATGGTGTAGAAACAACCATGAAAAGTTTGCTTCTAGTTTTTTTTTCATTTTTTTCACATATGTCTACTTGTTTCAATTTTGTGGATCAAACCTTGGAGCCCCATGTTCTTGTTAATTTTGGAATGTATCTACCATTTAACATATCCAAAAATTTCAAATTTGGCATAGTTCTAGATTTTTGCACAATTTGAAATTTTTTGTGTCAACTCAATGCTTGAAATCTTTTTATGTTAAATCTTTAGTTGTGCACATCAAGGCTTGCAAGCCTCTTGTTTTTCATTTTGTGATCTTGGTTTCATTGGAGGCCCATCCTTTAAGTTGGAGACCTTTTTTTCATTTTTGTAACCTAAAGCCCATCAATTTGTTCAAGTTTGGAATATGACTAGTGAGGTTTCAAGTTTGTAATATGATCTTTTGGGTTTGTAATGTTATTTGAAGGTTTAAATGGTCACTAGTTGGTTTAGTTATGCAAATGATTTTTCATTGGTCAATTGCATTATGCATGTTTATATACCTAAGTTTTTCATTGGTGTGATGTGTGTGATGGCTACATTGTAACAAAGATTGTGGAATCTCTCTTGTTTGAATTGGAAGGTAGATTTCCTTCTCACAAGGTATTTGATGCATTTGGCATCATTTATCCACAATACTAGCTTTAGGAGGGGGCTAAAACATCCTTCCAAAAACATCTTGCAATCTTGAAGTAGGATTGTGCAAGTTTTTGTGTGGTCTATGTTATGGAATCAAATGGTGAGGAAGTTAACATGCCTTTGAGCACATTAACATGTTGTTAGCTTCAACACTTGACATTCAACAAGGTTTTTTTCAAAATGACTATGAAAAACCAAGTAGTTGTTAATATGCAACTTCCTTTTGACCTTAACCCCCTGACTTGGTTATGGCATACAATATCAAGTTTTAGAATATTGTGTCATAATCCACCTGAGTATTTCATGCTTGTTGAAATTGGTAACATCCTTGTTTTGGGCAATGTGGAAGATGAAAGATGTTTTTCCACTCTGAAATTCCTTAAATATAGCCTCCGTAATAAGCTCAGTGTGCATCTACCTATGGTTGTGAAGATGTTTTGGCCAAAAAAATTCATTTTGGCAAATTTCCTATACAAGGAGGCTATTGAGTCTTGGAAAAATGAAAACAAGCAATATGGTGACTCATGAGTCACGATTCTTGTTGTTATTGTATCCTTTGAAACTTGACTAAACTTTCAAAGTTTCATGAATCCTTTTAGTTTCCATGATGTTAAGCCAATTTTTTGATTTTATTACAACCTACAATCTTAACTCTTAGATTTGGTGTCCCAAATTTAGCAACTATATGGTGACACTTCTTGGACACATGGGTGATTTTGGTTTTTGTTTCACAATGCAAATTGTTGCATTTGAGCTATGAATTTCCTTGACCCATTTCCTTGTTTTGAATTTTAACATTTATTTATGTGTAATTCTTAATATTAATGAATAAAATTTTTAATTGCAATAACCAATTGTAAATTATAAATATTAAAAATACCTATGTTCTTTTTGTATTTTCAGTTTTGATAAGAAGGATTTGTTATTTTGCAAGCCACTTATGTTACAGTGGGCAGTTCAAGAGGTTCAATTCCTCCATAAGTGACAATAATTTAATCTAAAACAATTATCATGCAATGTTTTTCTATTGTTGAAAAGTTGCTGGTTTTTGCAATGTTCAATTTCAATATGGAACCTAAACATCACCAAAGCAAATGGTGTAGTTTGTTGCATTTTTATACATTAAAACATTTGGATTTTCACATCTTATTGAAATTTATTTTTATAATGTAACCATTTTTTTCACAATCTAAAATATGTAGGAACCTTTTAAAACTTTTACATTAAAAACCCTTAGCCAAAAAGCTCCAAAAAGAAAGCCTATGTTGCCAACTATAGCTAGCTTAGTTGATGGCTTGATGCAAGTTTTGCAACATGCCATGGGTTGTTGGTGCAAGTGCAACTATGCTTTGAAAATGAAAAAAAAATGTTTGCTTCTAACCTTGACTTGCTTTATTACTTTCCTTGGTGTGTTTGGTTTCAATGTTGGAGACTATTAATCACTAGTGAAATTTGCCCAACTTCAAGATATTTTTGTTTGTGATCTCATGGTGATTATGAATATCTATTAAGATGAGCTTCATAAATTGTTCTTGCCTTCAATGAAGATATCTTCCATGGATTCCATAGGCTAGTTGACACCGCTCATGAAGAAATTTATATGCAATGGATCATTGAATTAAACATAGGAATTAACCACCTAGGGTTTGAAAAAAATGGTCCACATATTTGGGCAAAACTAAAGAACCTAGAAACTAGGGCCACTTGTTTTGTGACATGTGAAGTTTATGTTGTTGTGAATCAAGTGAAGCAACAAACATTAGTTGTTATTCAACTAATCAATCAGTTGCAAACTCATTTTCCACCTCAAGAGGTGATGGATGCATTGGAGGTGGTATGCCTTAATATTGATTGCAAGATGATCCTAAGTTTAAATTTGGTGTTCACTTGAACACCATCAAGAGTTTTTGTTGTGCCCCAAGGAAGCTTGGACCTTAAAAGCTATGGGTTCTTCTCATTTCAAAAGCAATAGCCTTGGATTTATGTAGGTGTGGACCTTCATGCTTTCCATGAAGAACTATTTTTGTGTGGCCATGGCCCTTCCCATGACATTAATCCTTTGGATTAGTTATGGAGGGGTCTAACTACAAGTCAAATTGTGAATCATCATTTTTCCAAATACATAAAGTTGGCATAGGTTGCGATAATCCAAGTGATTGGATCAATGGAAGATGAAGATAATTTTAATACTCTTAGCTTTATTAAATCAAAACTAAAAAATAGGCTCACCACCCACCTTGATCTAATGATCCACATGTTTTCTTGGAACTTCCTTACAATGCAGCCATCCATGAATGGAAGGAAAAATTTGTGGGTATGGTGAGGATGCATAACAAGAAGCTATGGTTTTGCAAAAGTGTTCAGAATTTGAAACATTCTTAGCTGGCATTTGTTTTGAAGCCTTCCAATCAAATAGTTCTTGGGGGTTTAATTTGCTTTTTTTTTACTTGACATGTGTTTGCACGGGTGATGGTAGGAGCATGTTGTTACTGCAATCAAAAGCTGATTGTTGTTGTCAACAAATTTGCAATTGGATCATTCTGGTCCGCTATGGAAATGTTGTTACTTTATTACCTTTGTTTCCATAAGCCTAGCTTGTTTGGTATGCTACTTTCAGTGATTCAACATGTCTTGCACACACAAGCCAATTAACATCCAAAGAACACTTAACTTCATATTTTTTTGGCAGGTAACCCATGCACTACAAGGGGTTGGGCAGTTTCTTTTGCCACAGGTCAATTCCCCCACATGGCATGCTTGTTGAATTTTTGAGCTTGAATTTTCAAAAGTTGCTCCTTAATAGACCCTAATGTTTTTGCATTTGCTCCTTACTAGACACAAGTTTTTTCACATTTGCTGATTAAAGTTGAACAACAATTTGCAAATTTGCATAACAAGTAGTAAAAAAATTATCAAGTAGGTTTCAGCTTCAATACGGTGCAAAGCAGGGGCGCTAATTGCTCTCAACTCTGGCCCACAAAGTCACCAATGTGTTTACTTTTGTAAATTGAGAAAACAAAGTTAGTTGAAAAAAGTATTAACTAAACTTCAATGTGAGAAACATTTTTGCAGGGTCACATACTGAGCACCACTGCAGATGCTCTTACTTATTTTGACCTTGAAGATTCTCTACAGGATCCATTCTTCTTTTAACCCAAAAGAACTAATTGTATTATACAGTTGTTCTTCAGGGTTTATTGGAATGGATGTATGTAATAATTAATAAAAGTAGTTAGAAAATTTGAAATTTGTAGTTTTCATTTGGTTCCTCTACATTTTGAGGAATGTTCATGAGGTGTTATTCTTTGCAAGAACTTCAGCAAACATTTCCTATTTTGAACAGTTGGTGGTTTGATTGCCATAGGGGGCAGAGGCATTATGGAATGAGCCTGCTTGTTGATTGTAAAGAATAGATAACTACAAAAATTAGTGAGAAACTTTTTAATTTGTAGATTTCATTTGGTCCCACATTTTGAGATACATTCCTTAGGAATTATTGTGGATTAAGTTTTGCGCTCTTTTCCGTTGTCGTTTTGGGAGAATTTCATGGAACATGGTTTGAAGTTGCCTCAGGGGCAGAGCCATCAGGCAATAATGTAGTTTTCATTTGATCCCAAAAATTGGAGGAATGTTAAAGGGGAGTTGCTCTGAACTATATTAGTTTGGGGGTGGGGCAGGAGCCATCAGAGTAGTGCAAAGTCTGTTACAATAGTGATGCTAGTGTTTCAACTCGTAAGTAAACACCCTGACTAATTGAGTGGGGATAGAACAAATAATTGGCGAGTGAGAGATCATAGAAACATACCCTTATTCTCAAGGTCAAAATTTTCTTAAATCATTTTAATAGTACAATCCAAAAAAATTATAATTTCAATGGTTTTTAAAAAAACTCTAAAGTCCAAAATCATCAGCCTCCAACTCACAAGCGGAGCCATGTCACACAAGGGTCTAAAATCAGCCTCACCTTCAACCTGGAACCAAAAAGCATCGTAAAGTCTAGAATTGTTGGCCCGTTGGAATTGGTAATCTGAAAAATTGAACCTGAACCCAAAATGGACAAGTTTTAATTTTTGACAATATTCTTCAAACCCCAACCCAATGGATCTCCAATTTTCTTTAACAGTGGACCTGGACCCAGGTTCCTCTAAAATAAAAACCTCAGCCCAGCCAACACTGGTTTCAATCAGTGCCAAGTAATTGTTGACTTTTATGAAGAACCTTCATTCCAGGTTTTAAAAAACTAATTAGAGTGATTTGATTCTTAAAAACACAAAATCCCAATTCTAGTTTGGGTCTGATTCTTCAAGAAAACAAAATCTCAGTTCTGGTTTTGGTTTCAGTTCTAAAAATTGGACCTCATTCCAAGTAATCTGAACCTAAACATGCGATTAACTATCCGATTAGCACCAGTTCTAGTCCCTTTTTTTTTTCCTTTTTTCATCCCACAAATCTCTCCAGTTCTGATTCTTAAAAAACTGAGATCCCAGTTTTGATTTGATTTTTATGAACCAAAACCAAAACCTCTGATTCTAACCCTCCAAACCAGGTACCTGCCCACCACTGGTTTGAACCTTGCTATAAGGGGGCAGAGCCATTACATGATGAGGCACTTGTTGAAAGTACAGAACTTTCAAGACAACTACAGCAAAAGAAAAGTAGTGAGAAAAAGTGAGAAATATGTAGCCTGGAGTTATCTTGAAAGGCAAATGAGTGAGTGAACTCAACCATGGTGGTGGGCACACATACTAGGGAATAAGGTGGCCTCTCTTGAAGTCATTATGATGACAGATAGGGTCTGTGGCATCATCAGAGTACTCATCAGAGTACTGTCGGGTATGTTGACTATTGTAATCGACAATATGAACATTCAATAATACCTTTGTTGAGAATTCAGGGGTGGTGTGTGTGTGTGTGTGTGTGTGTGGCTGTCTGTCTGTCTGTGGAAAGAAGAAGTTGGGTGGGGAGAGAGAGTTAAGTTATATGCTGAGCTGAACAGCTTCACTAGTAGCAAAGATTGAATCCTTATCTTAAACATCACCACCATCACTTTGAAGTCAGGGAATTATTTGGAGAGGTCCTGAGTACTGACAAATAACCAAAAAGAAGTCAACTATGACAGCACCATCAACACGCATCAGTGTCCTTCCCTTCCTTCACGGCAGCTAAGTAGTAAAAAGTGGGTCTCTCTGTGCCAGGAAGCTGCTGCAGTACAGGACAATTGAATGGTTACATTTCTTTCAACCTGTGGGACTGCTGCAGGAGGACAGTACCTAGAGTAGTACTAGTGGCATCACACATCGATACTGGGCTTTTAGGATTCTATGACAAAGTTGTCACTCATTGAAGGATGTTGGGCTTCTCACACCACTACCTACTTCCTTACTTTACCCAGTACTACTGTCCTTTTCTACAGCTGCTGCCCTGCAATAGAGTGTGATGTGTGTAAGTGGAAAAGAGTGGCAGTGTTTGATCAGGAATTGGGTAACCAAGAGGACTTGACAAATTGTAAATAATTTGACTTTTCTTCACACAACCACACACACACACACACACTCTCTCTCTCTCTCTCTCTCTCTCTCTCTCTTTGCAGGAGTCTGCAATCTGATCAGTTCCCAGATTTGCTTCTTGATCATCATAGGCAACAACTAACTTATTGGAGAACCCTGGAGACTTTGCTTCTGTTTCTGGAGACTTAGTTAGAGCAGCAGAGGTCCTTGATGTATTCTCAAGTTAAGTTTATTGCGAGTACAATATCTGCCCAACACTGATTTCAGAGGCAAAACACTATATCACCTCATAAGCAAATCATGGCAAAATTTGATGTCTTAACTCCATAGACCGATAATTACAACAATGTGTGAAGGGACTCAATTTCTATCTTCTTTTATTTTCCAATTTTTTTGATGTAGCAAAGGTGACAATCATGTATTAGCCAATATGGCCAAATTTGGCTATTAAAATATATAAAAGGAATTTTTTTTAATTTATCCTTATATATTTTCAATATCTAGTAATACTTGAAGCATGTATAAAAACCTGGTGATTTTAAAAGATTTTCTGAATTTTTTTTCGAAGTTTTCAAAAAATCATTGAATTTGTGATGAGAAAAGTTCAATTTTGTGCAACAATGCGAAATTTTGCACCCAAAACAATGGCTAGTGTGAACAATGCAAAAGGCCCATTTGTTACCTCATTAACCACAAATGTAAAGCTTGGGAAGGACAACCTTTTTTTTGTAATTGAAAACCATGTAAGTCAAAATATAGGGTCCATATATTGGTTGTTGGGTAAAAATTTAATTTTAATTAATTTTATAATAAGATTATATTTATTTTCATAATTAAAATATAACTAATGTAAGGCATGCATTGATAATAAATATTAGAAAATATGTACATTTGAAACTTTACGTATTAAAGTTGTTAATAGGTTCAATTGGTAGGATGAAGGTGTAATTTACATACAAGGTTTAGAGTAAAAGAGGTAAAATTAGTGAGGTGGTTATTTACTTCATTAAAACAAAAAGTTGATGAAGGTCCAGATGCAAGCACTTGGTAGCTCATTTACTTTGGTTGTGATGCATGCCTTGTTTGCTTTGATTTTTAAATTCAAAAGCTTCTTTATTTATTTTTCCCCATGGAAACAAACATGTCAAACATTGTTATACATTAACTTTGTGGATGCCATCCATGGTCTTCATCATCTCAAATGTGATTTGGTGATTATAACTTGTTGATATGTTTCTAAAAACTTAATTTGGACATGCATGTTGTTTTTTTTGTCACAAACACAATCACCTTCCTTCCTTCACTTCTCACACCTTCAACTAAAACTAAAAATCCAAGCCAACATATCACATAAAACCTCCAAATAATATCATCTTGTATACATGTAATGGGAAAAATTAACACAATGTCACCCTATGACCTAAAGAAAAAGGCACGGTTGTAGGAGGAGATGGCCTACAAAAGGGTGGGAAGAAGGAATCAATGCGTAATTGGGAGACTATGCTAATTTGAAAACTATGAACTAAAGAAGGGGGGAGGGGGAAGGGGAAAGGGGTGCAAAGGAGTTTGGGGTGGAGTGAGAGGAGATATTGTAGAGTGAATCCAAACAAGGGATGGGAGATGACAAAAAGGTGTTAAAAAGTTCATCGTCTCTTTTGAACTCACCATTAACTTCCTATAAAAAGGCTGGAAATATGAAGTTATGTTGGCATGAAGGCTTGGAAATCATGGTTGTTTACAAGATGACACAACTAAGAAGGAGTTCAATACAAGGTTGGTGGTTGCCTATTCAAAAGTTGACTCTTAACAAATTCACATGCATGTGAAGCTTGGCTAGAAGTCCTACAAGAACAATTTTTTTGGAAAGTGATGCACACATTTTTTAACCATTGCAATAGACAAAGTATTGGTCCTATTTCACTAATCTACCTTACATACCTACCTACCTACTTGCTTACCTACCTACTTAAGGTGGTAGGTAAATTATAAGTAAATAGATAATAGGTAGGTAATTGAGTCACTAAGCAATAATGTGACTTTTATGACTACAAAAATATAACTATAGTCAAATCAAATTCATTGTTTATGTCATTTTTGTAGCCACTTATGTCAAAATGGCATAAATGAATGGTCCTATTTGAATGTGTACTCATATGAATGTAGTCATGAAAGTCATGTTTTAGCATAATGAATAGGTAGGTAGGTAGGTAGGTAGGTAATAAATTAAGTTGTGATAAGTAGTAACTTAAATTAAATTGGGTGGGTATAAATTACATAGTTAAATAGTAGGTAATATGTGGTAGTTAGTAATTGATCTAATATGTAGAAGGTAGTAATTGCAACTAAAAAGTTTTACCCATACACTTTGTCTTTCATTTCAATTTTGTGAACTACATAAAAAGGTGTACTATAGACATTCAAAAAACATAAACAATATTAAAAGAAAATACCATTTGTGATGAACCTATCAAATGGCTTGACTTTAAAGGTTAATTTACCCAACATAAAATAAGAATATTTATTTACATATGCTACTCCTACCTACCTATTTACCTAGCTAAATCTATTCACCTACATTACTACCTATTTAAATTACCATATTTAAAAAATAATTTTCAAAATATTACTATTTGTACATCATGAATGTTTTTTTTAAGTCACCAAAATAGTCACATTATAGGCATAAAAAGCTATCTAGGTGTAAGCAAGATAAAATGAACAATTTTTTCACCTTGTCAAAACTACAACAATTAGATTTTAAATAATAATTAAACTCATCATAAAATTGTGAAACATTTAATGTTTTTGCTTGAATGATAAAAGATAAAATGTTTTTACATTAATGTGGATTAATTTTCAAATTTCAACTTATAAAAATAGGTTTCAAGTAGGTTTTTTTAAATATAAATAGCTTTTGACGTCTACTTTTAAGCATGGGCTTTTTGTTTCAAGTAGGAGTCAAATAGGGTTTAATATAAAAAAATAGGAAAATTTGATGGCTTGTTAAAATAAATGATGATTTTCATATCATAAATTAATACATATATATTTGATTAATTTTTTTAATGAAAAAATAGGTGTGAACACATATAAACCAATTAGTTTCAAATCTACTTTTCATCTATTTTGAAGTTTTTTTAAAAAAAATGTTTTGGGAACTATATTCTTATAAACTTAATACAACAAATGAATGTTACTTAGCATATATTTTCACCTAATTTGATGCTACTTTTTTGTAGCTATATGTGTGACATATGGTTTAAGTGCAAACGTCTACTTTGTTTGTATAGTTTATCTTGTTTTGACCCACCTAATAAATAATATGTAAACAATTCACCCATCAAATGAGACCATATACATTAACTTTGGACTTCATCTAAATTTGTGTGATGTCATCATAAAATCATATCACATGCAATTGGTTGTTGCATGCAAATTGTTGTACAAGACTAAATGATAGTCAATCATAAAATGTCACTTTCACAACTAAAAAACAATTATAAACACTAGCCACAAATCTTGATTTTTTTCCTAATGTGATAATTGCAACATATATGATAATTAAGGTACAATTTAGATTCAAGAAACAAGTTTTAATTGCAAGGTATTTGTTTTGCCACATTGTTAAACCTATTATTTCACTGAATTTGTTGTTTTTGTTTAATGCTTGCCCAACATCATCATATTTTCAAAAATGGCATGTGCGTTCAATATCTCAATTTTAAGCTTAGAGTCTCTTATAAATGATATCTTTCATCCAAGTCTACACCCATTAATGCAACATGTAAGATTAACAAAAGATTTTAATTTTATTATATTCATGCCCCATATCTAGTAACCATAATGGTTAGTTCTATAATTATCCATCCATATGTAAACATACCTATGTACCACTTACTAATTAAGTGCCTTACCTACACAACAACACATCTTGGGTTTTACAACCGATTAATAAAATGACTTTTGTCTTTTTTGACTACAATTAGAACTACAAGTTCATGTTAATGACTATGTAGTTGTAAAGGACATTGTGCTACCATGTGGCATTATGGTTTTGCGACTGTAGTCGATATCATGACTTGATGGTTTTTGCACAAATATCAAATTTTCAAAAATGCATTTTTAATGTATATTTAATCATCCAAAACTAAATAATAACAAAATTCCATTGATTCTTGTAACTTTTGGTGAATAATAACTCATCATCTTATGATGCTAAGCCCTAAACCCTAAATGCCACATGACAACGAAGTTGATTAATAGTCACGACACTTCATGACTTGTGACACTAATTTCACATCATGATTCATGTCATTGATTTGATGAATTAATTTCATTTATTAGCTAATCAAAAATATTGTTGTCCTTTACGATTAATAACAACTCGATCTTCCATGTGATGATGACATGGCATGCCATTTGGCAACAAGGTGTCACAAATTTTCATGGCAATCCATGATTTTTTCTGACACCATAAATTTTTGTGTGTTTTGAATTTACATCACCAATATTTGTCATGGCATGCCAAAAAACTTTTGTGTGTGCCATTAGGTTTTTGAAGTCATGAATCCACATGCATGTGTATGTGTACTAAATAATTTATAATTGTTATCTTGTAGTTATGACTACAATATTAATAGTCATTTTGAAAAAAGTGACACATAATTCCTTGAATTTTTAACTATTTAATACAGTAGCTTAGGTTAACATACCTATAAAATTAACTTATGTATCTAAGTTATTTAATAAAAACTTACTTCATAATATAAACTACCTTGTAAGTTACTTAATTAAACATAAAAAATTTACTACATCTAGTATGTTTAAACATATTTAAAATAGGTTACCCTACTGATAGGTTAACGTAAGTAGGCTTGCATAGGTTCCTAGCTTTAAGTTTTTTGTCAAGTCAACCTAGGTAACCTCATTACAAGATATTTTATCAAGTTTGTAACCACCTCAAGTTTGTGCAACTAGATGTGACTATGATGCTACTAAATGCAACATAATTATCTTAGGTTTGTTTTTAACCTAAAGATGCCTAGGTTAACCTAGGCTAGGTTAGTAAGTAGTATAGTTTGACAAACTAGTTCATCTTAAATCAACCTAAGGAGGTCCAAGTTTAGGCTAAGTTGATAAGTAATAGGTAGGTTGACCAAGGTCAACCTAAGGTGGCCAAGGTTAATGATTACATGGAATTTCATTATTATAAAAAAAATTTAAATCCTAGTTGTTAAAATGACTAAGCTTTGCAATTGAATGTCCCTTGTGACTAAATGGGGAAACAACATGAGTTTAACAACTCACTAATCACTAGTTACATATGTCCTTTTTGACTAGTATGTAGTTGTAAAGCCCAGTCACAAAACCTAGAATGTGTTGTTGTGTTACGTTTTTTCACCTCATAGTAATCACTTTCACATTGCAAACCTAATTACCTATGATATTTACTAACTCACATATACAAAGTAGTTAGTAGTTACCTAGTAATGTAAGGTGGAAGTAGGAGGGTTTAGACAATAGGTTGCCAACACGGAACTATGGTAACCTTGTTGTAGGTCATCCACAATTGCATCATAAGTCATAACCAATGTTGGGTGCTTGTTTTTCTTTTTTTTTAAATCACTAATTCTAGTTCTTCAACTAGATTTTGATAATCAACCTAATGATTTACAACCAACCCTAGGATCAGTAAGGTGGAAGCATAATCAAGTGGACCAAAAAAGTTATCTTTGACAATTAAATCATTTGACATTCACATGTAAACACAAAAATAGTTCAAAACCTCCTCCTATGATTTATAATACAAATCATTATGTACCTCTATTGACCTCATAAAAATATAAAGCTAAAATTTAAGAAGTAACTATATCATAAAAATCTATAAAAACTATGTTTGAATATAATTGCACAATTTTTTGAAAACCTACTTCATTTCCCAAAATAAATTAAAACATTTCTAAATTAGATGTTCTCACAAAGTCTATGGTATGCATTAAGATATCTTTGAAATTTTCAATTTAAATATATTTTTTAATCCACTTGCATTTACTTTTGTAAAATCTAGCACTATAAAAAGTAGATTTCAACATGCTTGCATTTCATAATAAACTACTTAACTATCTATTAAATATGTTTTTTAATATCTATATATAAAATAAAAAATCATACTAATTTCAATATCATAACCTAATTATTACATAATTAAAAAATTTATGGTACATTTTATGGTACTTATAATTTGACCCAAAAAATACACAATATGTAATCCACTTGATTGAGCTTTCACCCATTAGGCCAATTTTTTTTTCACAAATATCAACTTCTCTAAATTTTTCAATTATACAAAATATATATCTTAAATTAGTAAATATTTTGATTAAAGAAAAAATCTTCTCCATTTCAATTTGTGATTTCACAATGCCTAAGATTTGGTGGACAAAAAACCAATCCAAGAAAAATAGATTCATGTTTTTCCCACCATTGAAAAGGACATTTGATATCCTTCACATCCATTATTAATGTCTAAAAATCGACTTGATTTTATTTTAGCAAGGTTTTTTGCTAGTTCACTTGTGTTAATCATTTCAAATTTCTCCAAACTACAATCCTCATCAATTATTACAACTACAAAATCACTTTTAGATCATCCTAATTGATGTAAATGATGATGACATTTCAAGAACATGAAACATAAAACTTTCTATCATACTCTTCAACAATAACCACACGTTGTTCATGACCAATAAATAAAGCTATTAAATCAAGGTTTTTTCACTTTGGGTTTACCATCAAGTAGAACATATTATGGGTTATTCTTCTTTCATATTTCCTTAAAAATGAAAAGAAAGAATTCAAAACATAAAAAACTTTTTTTTTGATGTTACAAGTAAGCAAGTTAACTTAATAACAACAACCAAATCACCCTCCATTGTTTAGGGGTGATGGGATTTCAACTTCTTCCTTAAATTTCAAGCTCATAGCTATTGTAAAATGTAAATCATCACTTAACACCATGGTTCAAAACATAAACATGAGAAAACCAATCCATAGTGATTTGAAAGATGTGTCATGTTCAAGGAGGTGGCATTTAACTAGTCACCTACATTGCAAACAATTTGTTATAACAAAGAATGATGTCCTCCTAAAAAGCTTTTTGAAACATAATTATTTCCTTAACAAATTTATTTTTAAAAATTAGAATAATTTTAAAATAAAGTAATAAGATCTACTTGCCCTGAGGACTACACCTTCAAAAGCATATTTTACAAAATATGCTTAAAATATGATTTTCAAATTAATTTTTAAGTTTTTAAAATTCTTATGACCCAAAAAATGTTGCATTATGTTACAATATAAAGATATCCATAAAAATGCTTTTGGGTATTCCATGCAAATTATATTCGTTTCAAATTTTGTTAACCATTCCCACAATACATTAAAAATATGATCATACAAGATCATCACAAAATTTAGCATGAACTTAAGTAATACCACAATGGAAATAGTGGTCATTTCGTGGAATGACTCTCATTACCTTATTTGAACCTAATATCAAATGTTCATATTCCCATTTCCAATAGAAAAATGAAATCAATTTGAAAAAGAAAATTGAAACTACCCTATTTTCATTTAAGTATTTAATTTCCTTGGGTGAAGATCAAAATCAATTCAAACGTTCTATTTTGCTCTTGTTTGCCTTTTTTTAATTCTTTGAACTAGGTTATGCACTCTTGCAAATCTCCTTGTGTGAACTTAATAAAAACATGTACATTTGAAAAAATTTCAAATGTTTTCATATATTGTAGCATATTGACATGCCTTAGAAAAAACATGTTCAAAACAAGTGCCCCAAAAAGTTTTTCCCAAACCCAAAGCTTCATAGCTCATAACAAAATTTAATTTAGCATCATTACATTTAGATTTAAGGTTTTGTCTTTCACATAAAAAATAATTTTAATCTTTAAACCATATTGATCCAATTTAAAATTTTGTTAAACATTTACCCAAAGCTCTTTTGGTTTTTGTAACTTCAAATAAATTGATAGTGATATGTTTTTGCTATCAATCATCTCCCAACATGTTAATTACAAGAACATAAACAACATTAATGATAATAAGGTGACATTGAGGGCACTAGGAAGGACAAGAGAGGATAATCCAAGGAAAAGTGAAAAAAGGTTTTATTTTTTAGGTGACACAATAGTATTGGGAAATACATCAAAGAATGTTAAATGCACCAAGGACACCGAGTTATTAAAAAAATCCTCCTAGGAACAAGGTGGATGATGTGAACATTGAGTCTTAGGAAGGACACCAAGTTACTAGGTGGTAAAGAAATCATTTAAAAAGGCCCGGTATCCTTGATCATGAACGCCCTTTGACATCTATGAATCAAAAATTGTATTTGTTGATTGGATTGTTATAGCAAATTATATAATGCACAATATATGTATTACCAATAGCCACATATGCATTAATAACATTCACATAAAAAAAAGCCCAATAAAAGAAAAATTGTTACGAAGTTTCCAAAAAATTCCTTAAGCATGTAATTTTTAAAGATTAGTTTTGATTGATTTTTCTCATTACAAGAAATCATGATTTTTTTAATGGAAAAAAATAGTCAAAAAGACACCATGTGGCATGTTTGCCCCCATGTCCAACTTGACCAAATTGCCATTTTGGATAAGTTAATTTTGATCCATCTCCTTTGATTGGGTTTATTTGGTTGGCTATTTTGATGGGTTTTTTTTACTAGGTAAAAGGAAACAACAATATTTGTGTCACAACCTAGCCTTAGGCTTGCGACCAAAATAAGGGCTTGCAAAGGTGCAACCCGAGAGTGAAGCCCAGGAATCCCATTTCATGCTCACAGGAATGTAGGAAAATGTGAAGAAATGAGCCCACACTCCCAAGTGGGCTCCCACTTTGAGAGTTGGAATCCCAATGGATTCTCAAATTTTTGAAGAGCAAATTCAAGGGTCAAAATTCATTGGATTGAAAATTTTCTTATACCATTAAAAAGCTTTTGAGAAGTAAATGTTTAAGATGAGCTCACATGACCCATTTGAGTACATAAAACACAAGTTATGGCCAAAAGAAAGGTTGGGAGTCCAACCACTAAAAATCAAAAAATGTGTAGGTGGCATGCCACATATCGTTGGAAAACTCTTAACAAGGGCTACAAATTTGTTTTAAACTCACCTCAATTGGAGATCTACACAATAAGTTATGGCCCTCTAATAGTCCCAATTTTGGGAATTTTCAAATTCCGAAATTGGGAATCCTGGGACAAAATGACATTTGAATGTATCCCCCATGGCTAATCACAAAAAATACTATAAGGAGGAAGGTGGTGTTTTCCCCCAAGTCTGGGCTGTGGTGAATTTTATGAATTCGTGTGTGCATGTGGTTTGTTCGTGCATCAAAAGTGCTCCAACTATGCATTAACCAACTTGTTATTTGGTTTGTATAGGTCCATGTGAATAATTGACCAGTTTATCACTCGTCTTAGTCCCCATCCTAGAACTCCAGTACGCCCCTACCTTCGAAATGCTATGAGTTAAAGAGTGTATCCCCATTATTTCTTCCAATGTTTTCACCTTCGAACTCGCATTTGAATCTTACGAGGAATTTAGGGGTGCGTCAATTTGGGCAACAATTATATTTTTTATTTATTTATTTATTTATTTATTTATAACTATCATCCCTTACCTAGGTTACTAGGCTAGGTTAAATAAACTAACTATGTACATTCAAGTAAATTGCACATGTGAAAATTTGAACACTTCATTTTCTCACTAAGACTCCAAACCTTTAAACATTGCACCATTTTTTCAACAAGTGATAATTTTTGTCATTATATCATTTCTTCCTATCCTACTTATATGGCCTAACTTACCTACCTTAATTACATACCTACCTTATAGTACTTTAATAGGTTATTCTAGGCTACATTACTCTATGTTATTTTAAATTTTTCTACCCTAGCCTATTCCAAATTATTTAACCCTAAGCAAGTTTTAATTATTTTAGGCCAATTAACCTTAAGTTATTTTATGTTATTCTACCTTTAGATATTCTTGAAAATTCTTGGATATTTTTACCTAGGTTATTTTTGGCTATTGTATGTTATTATAGGCCATTATAATTTTTTTTACCTTAGGTTGTTTTAGGCTATTTTTGTCCTAGGCTATTCTACCCTAGGTTTTTTTTGTTATTCTACTTTAGGTTATTTAATCACAAGCTTTTCTCAACTACTCTTAGTTATTCTAACATAAGTTTTTTTTGGTTTTTTTAATTATTCTACCTTATATGCCTCTTAGCTATTTTAGATTTGTTTTATTATTTTAAACAATTCTACCTTAGGTGATTATTGGTTATTCTTTGTTATTTTAAATCATACTAAATTACTATACTATGGGTTATTTTATGATATTCTACCCCTAGTCTATTTTTGTCTATTCAAAACTATTTTAGGTTATTATATCCTAGGTTATCCTAAGCTATTATATTTAAAGCTTTTTCCACCTAGGTTTTTTTTTTAATTTTTAAAATTTTACCATTATCTATTAATAGCCTAGGATAACCTATAAATAGCCTAAAATAAAATATCTTAAAATAGATTATAATATAAAAGCATTTCAAATAATCTTAAATAGCCTAAACTAAAATAACATAAAACAATGTAATATAAATCAATTATAATACATTATCTAACTTAAGCTTTGAATAGGTAGCATAGGCTTAATAAATAGGCTAGCTAGCCAAATCAATATGAGTAATTTGACTAAGTTTTTTTCATTTAATATGGGTTATTTGATTAAGCCATGACAATTTTTACAAACGTTTTTTTTGTTTGTCCTTTTCAACTAAATGTACAACATAACATTTTGTCAAAAACATGATTGTTGATCATGTGTTCCTCTTTATTATTCTCAAATTTTTTTTATAAACATTAAAGTTCTGATAATGTGTTTTGAATAATAATTTCGTTTGTTGTTTGTAGAAGTTATTTTTAGCACATTGTTGCACAATTTTGGAGTTGTTATGCAAAACTTGATGATGTGGCAAGTTGTCGAGTGCATAATGGTCCCATTGTGGAACAAGGAGTGTGAAATCTAGGCTAGCCTAGTGTGATGATGCTACAATGTGTTCACTTGTATTGCACGACACAATAAAAAACACTAAACATCACCCTTTAGAGGTTGAAGGTGATGGCACTATGGTGTGTTCATACACAACTTACTATGATTCCAAAAACTCTTTTGTCAAATATTTATGCCATTTATTTTTATTTTGTTGTCATTAGGGTAAATATTTAAGGTGTAAAAAAACAAGCCATCATGAACTAATGAAAATAATTGAAATTGACATGCACATATGAACAAATTGATGCATGCACACAAGTGAAAACTTTTTAAAAATTTGTCAAATATTTTTTTCATTAAATATTAACAAATTTTCATATATATATTTTTTGAGTGCCAAACTTTACTTTCCAAAAATTATATATTTGGCATAAAAATGTTGAACCTATTATTCTAATACAACATATGAATTGTTCATTCTAAAAATGTGCCTCTTAACAAACGTACATTAAGAGGAAATATATTTATCCATCAATAAAGGTGTCATATCTTCACCTCTTGGGTTTGTGTTCTCATTTTCTCCTACAATAAGAAGTGTTGAATGAAGAATTTAGCGTTTGCCACAACTATCCATATGAATGTTTTGTAAGATAATATTCCAAATTTTTTTTAGTTGGGTTTTTAGTAGAAGGCCTATATTTTGTTGGCAAATTCACATTACTCCAAGTTAATTTGAGCTTTTTCCACATTTTAACAATGGAAAAAATTTCATTGGTATGCATAGAATGTCCTTGAGGCTTGTAGGAGATGACATATCATCTATTTCATGAATTGAGATAAAATGCTTATATCCCACCTTGTAGGGAATCAACCATGCAATTCTTACTTAGAAAATGTATATTTGAACATGCTTGTCTGTATTCAAACAATAAGACAAGAAGACTCATATTAAAAAACATGTGAGTTGATGTTAATAAAATTGCGAGTAAGAAAATTGATGTGGATAAAATATGAGGCTTTAATTCTATCCAACCTCAAAAAAATGACCATTTAGTTCTCACCATACTCAATTTTTATAAGGTGAATACTTATCTATGGTTCTTCAAAATTAGAAGAGGATTCACATCCATCACTCCCATGAGCACTTTCAAATCTCTCTTCAACATTTTGTATCTCAATTTAATTATCCCTCAAAATTAGAAAGGAGGAACCCTTTGTTTAAACTTGATGATTACATAAAAGTCATGTAAACACATGTTAAACAAAATAAGACCAAAAAAAAGTATTTGTGTGATTACAAAATGTTTTGGCATGTTGTGTCCTCAATCAAAATCACACAAAACTCAAATAAAAGTGATACTCGATTTGGGTTTGAAGTTAATATGTTTCATGTTCTTTGTTGTAACAATGTATATGAAGGTAAGTCTAAACTAAATTCCAAATTGTCAAAATTATTATGATAAGTTGTAATAAGTAGCCAAGAATATAGAGGGATCTTTTTCCTTTTTTTCATATTTAATATGTAAGCATATTTGATCAAATTATTATTTAGATGAACATCACTTTGGCTATATCACAAAATCCTTTAAAAATAACATTGCTAGTCATTGAGAGCTTTACAACAACATCAAGAGTGTGGTGTGCCCCCAACTTTTTAAGCCTAAGTTTGAAATTTCATTTTCATTTTCACTAAAATCTAATATGGAGTTTTCATTTCTACCCAATTTTCATTGACAAAAATTACTCAAAATTCAATATTTCTCATGCACCTTAGGTCTAAAAATTACAAAATTAAACATATCAGATCAGGCTTTAGAAAATGATTCCATGGATGTGAACAGAGTTTTCTTATTTTGGCAAAATTTCACCACTTGACAAAAAGAAAAGAAAAAAGGCTGCCTCCTCTACAAAGGATTTTTGGGGGGGAAAATCGCCTAAATTGGCCACATATTGAAAAAAAAAAGCTTGAAATCGCCATATTTAGACTAGAGGTTCTTGCAAATTACCAGAACATAGCCAGGTTTTTTTGTTTAAACTGCTTTTCTCTTTGACCTGTAGCCGAATTTGGCTAAATCCCTCTTGTGGAGAGTTGGCTATCCACCTACCTCGCTGTGCTTCGTTTTGGGTGTCGTAGATTGTTGTTGGCAAGAGTGCCAGGCAGAATCAACAGCTTGTGTGTGTGCAAGTCTCAGTAAAGTTCTTCATTCACCATGAGTTTGCTGTTCTGCCGGAAGAAGAAGAAGAATGGCAGCCAGGAACCAGAATCAAGCGTCAGATATTGAGAGCTCTGCTGCTGCTGCTACACAGAATTCTGGAAACCCTAGCAAATCGGTGAGTTACATGCAACACTTTCTCATGCGGAGGGACACCCTAAACCCACACCGAAGAAGAGTTTGTAGTTTCTTTGTTATTTTTTTCTGCAGTGAATTTTCGGGAAACCCTAGAGGCCTGTTTCGGGAAACCCTGTAGGGTTGTCACAATGGGTCATTAGGATCTGAAGCTTGAATTACCATACCTACTATTGAGAATTGGCACTTCTTTGTCGAATTTTAATTTTCTTAGGAAACCAGGTTCTGCAGTTTCAAATTGAATTTTCCAGAATTTCAACGATTGCATGTAAAATGCACATTGTATTGTGTGTTTGTAAAAGTAACCCAATGGTTGGGACAATAAATTTTTTTCAGAAGTTGAGAGTTTGGTTTTCAACAATTTCAGCAAATATCAACAGAAATTTTCCTTTTTTCTTACTAGACCTTTTGTGAATTATTTTGTGTTGAACATCAGTTGTAGGTGCGGTATGTGCACAGCTTGTTGTGAACTTCCAATGGACATGTGAAAGTGGTTTGAAACAACGCTGTAAAACTTCAGAAAATTCGTGCAATGGCACTCAATAAAATGTCACCCCCTGGTATGAGGTGTTTTTGGTTAGGAGTTTGTGAGACTGATGGCCCTTGCATCATCAACAGATCATAACTTCTCCAAACCTGGACCAAGTGAATCACAGTTGTCTTCTTTACTAGGGTTCATGACTTGAGGCTATCCATGCAAAGATTCTCAGGTTTTATTGTTGAGTTTTGAGCATTCTTTAGTATTGGAATACTGGTGATTGTATGGCAGGTTTGTTCAGTGTGTCATTAGTGAGGAGATCAGGAACCCAAACCCCAAGCTCCTTGTTATTTGTCATACATGTATAAGCATAGTATCTTGCATTGTTGATGATCTATCAGGTTTTGCCTAATTGGACTATTGCTGTTGAATCCAGGTCAATGTGATTATGCAAGGCAAAGTACACAGTGTGTTTTACAGGAAATGGACAGTTCATACAGCGAAGGAACTAGGCCTTGATGGCTGGGTGTGGAACTGCTGCAATGGCTCAGTGGAGGCTGTCTTTTCTGGAGCTTCCAGTACAGTTGATAATATGATTGAGAAATGCCATAGCGGCCCATCATTGGCCCAAGTCACTGGCATAACAGTTTCCTCATGAGACACACTGGTTTCCCCAGGGTTTGAGCAAAAACCCACAATCTGGTAAGCATCACATAAGGTATCTATATCCTTGATGTGGAACAACTCCAGAGAATTTGTGAAAATTTGTACAACTCTCTAAAATAGAGTATCTAGAGTATACAACACCTAGAGTATCATGATATCTAGCTATCTAGAGTATTGTATTCTAGGTGTATTGTACCATCATGACTTCAAGCAGGTTAATCAACCTCATTATCTGTTGTCACATTTGCTCAGCACTTCGACATGGTTAAATTGTAGGCATGATCTTATAATTGCATTGTTCCAACTCAAAGAGTGAATTCCTGCGTAATAATTTTTAAAAATTCAAAACCTATAGAGATGTTTCTGTAGATTTCAGGAGAAATCTTAGGCATTCAAATGTTGAAATGGTGAAAATTTGGATTAATGGGCAAATTCCACATTTCATTGTTATTAGCTCCATTGCATTATCTGGTGGAGGTGACATTTGAGCACCAGGGTTGCCTCTTTTTTGAGCTGATATTCCAACTGCAGATTGCGTCAAGTCATTGTAACTCCTCCTACAGTGGTTTTGAGATCTTTGAATGATTGTTGGTTTTCATCAATGTAGAAATATTGTGTGAATAACAATCCAACATCAATCCTTTGAGGAAGATGTATAAAGTGGGTCCGCTATTATTATTCTGTGGAGCTGACTGAACTGAGGTCACTGTTTGTCTGTTGACAGGATGTGATAATCCTCAAGTACCTACTATTTTGTCTATTAGAAACCTATTGTGGTTTTGCTAGAGATACTTTGGTTTGAGATTTCTGACTCACACATTTATAGAGCTTGTTGAATGCAGAGAATTTGGAGCATCTCCGAAAATGCTCTAGCCCACTTGTTTTTCTTTCACATCTTGATCAATCGGAACCCACCTCAAGATCAAATTTTGCATTGAAACAATGCAACTTTGGGAAGCCACAACTTTCAAGGCAATGCTGAGTCCAAATTCCTTGTTGCCCAACTTCTTCATTTACCTGATTTTGATCAATTATTGCTCCAATCCCCTTCAGATGAAACATAGACACTCCAGCCTCAACATTGTGCCATTAGGCAGATTACCTTGCCTTTGACATGTTATCATTGTTGTAATGTTAATGGGCTAAAGGGAATATATTGTGCAAGAAAGTCAGGGTTGCCACTTTAAGTCTAGCACTAGTTAGAAAATCATTTTGTGTCATGTGGCTAGCCACTTTGCATCCCTTCAAAACTGCGTTGTGTTGAGGGTTGAAGACATACTCCCTCCTTAATCTTGAACAGTTTAAGTTTTCCCATTTTAGCTCCAACACACTATTGTGAAGTCAATCCTAACTATAATCCTTAACCGTGAATCATGTTCCTATAAGGATTGACCTTAACATATAAGGATTGGTTCCTACCATGTTTAAGGTGAAGGATTATAGGTTAATCCTAAATCTTGAACATCTCCTTCGCTTTCGATGGACATCATCGTCCCCTTTCTTGATAATCATCATCACCCTCTAGCTCCTTCATTTTCATCTCCTTGATCTCATTTTCTTCACTGACACCTCACCATGATATTCCTTCTCCTTCATTTTTCTCTACTTTTCATTCTCTATTTCAAATCATCGTTTGCTTTGGTTCCTAATTCTTAAGCTTGTGTCTCCCACTTAACAATTTTGAGGGTCATTTCTTCCTTGTTTTTTTATGTTTGACACTTTGATGATCTTTTCTTGCTTTTTTGATGACTATTTACCCCCTTGAATTTCATGGTCCTTCCCTTGGCTTTTGTACTTCTTTTTCACCTTCTCTTCCTCATTTTGGTTTGGTCATCCACATCTTTCCCATTTTGTCTTTTTTCTTTTTTTCTTGCCATCCCTATTTCATCATTTTTCTGCTCATTTTGTATGTTCAACATTAAACCCTCCTTGTTGATGGTTTCATTGTCCACATCCTTCCACTTCTTCCCTTCCTTCTTTTTCTCATCATGTCCATCATCTCTAGGTTTGTTTTCCATCTCTACTTTTTGCCTTTTGCTTTTAAGACCACATGCTTCTCTTCAATGATGTTTGAGAATTTAGCCATTCAAACTTCCAAGAATGTTTTCATAGTAGTGTTATGGAATTGGCTAATTATACTCCATTTGAAATTATGCTAAATCAATTTGAGGGAAAACACATAACTACACAACCATGGTTTAGATTAGTGAAATAGATGTCACCTTCAATCGTAAAGGGTCATTCTACAAGTGGATGTATTATCATCCATTGCCTAATTTTCAAGTTTTGATACCCTTGTCATTCACATTAAATCCTAGGCCTTTTGTTACCATAGAATGTCAAAAGAGCCCTCCAAAGCTAGTTGGGAGGGTACAAAAGACTTGTTTCTCTTTATCACAGTTGGAACGACCTTTTCAATATTGGTGAACATGAATTACATATTTTAATCTTCTATAGGTAGCCTACCATAGAAAGAGGTGAAATGGTGTTGTTCAAAAAGATATATAGGTTTATGCAAAACACTTTCATTAAACAACCATTTGCATCATATGATCTTTAACTAATAGGTGGTCTTTAAAGTTAATTACGCCAACCTTCGTACCTGAATATCAATTTGTGGAACTTTTTCAACATGTGACCTTTAACAAACTCAATTGATCCATCAAGCACTAGAGATCCTCATGCAAACATTGAATTCACTAAACATTGAAATTTTTAATTGCATATAATTTAAGTTGCATGTGTCACATAGTTCAAACTTGTTTAAATTATTTTCATTTTATTTTTGCAATGTTCTTACCACTAGTTGATATAATCATGATGAAATTATGAAAGTACCTAAAAAAACCCCAAACCAATGTTGCATTTTAATGATTTTGAGACAATTTCAACAATGATAACACTTTGAATCAACATGATGAACTTTATCATAGCAAGTATTTCATGTTTACATTTGAAGAATCCACAAATATTGAAGTCAAAAACATTAACATAAAAGTACCATATTAAATCAAAATTATGTCCATTAATTTCTTTAATTACGCACAACATTAGTTGTAAATGAATTTGTCATCAAAACAATTGGTACATTTGGAGGGGGGGTGGGGGAGGGGCGCGGGGGTTAGTTGTGTGTAATGAAGATAGAACTACATCTTGTTTTAAGTTGGACTAGTTTTAAATGCTTTGTGAAAATGACCCAAAGAATATATCTCAAGACTAGATTAAATATTCCTTCAAAAAACAAAAAAAAGTTAGAACTAGGACCCATGGTTCCTTTTTAAATCAAGAATTGGACAACACTAGTCCAAACGCATTGTAACAATTTTTAACATACAATAAAAGTTGCCATGCATGTAATTGTATGGAAAAATATATATAACATATATATGGTGGGGTTCAAGACTACAAACTTAATTTCATCATAGTTTCTAATTAAATTTTTGGGGGTTTGCATAAGACACTCTTTTTGTAATTGAATATTATGCAAGTCAAAATACAAGGTCGAACATATATATTGGTTATTGGGTTAATCTTGAACTTTAATACCTAAAGAATCTTGAACATGCATGTTATATGATTTAATAATAGATATGACCCCAAAAAAAAGGTAAAATATAACATACATGTTCAAGATTCTTTAAGTATTAAAGTTGTTAGTAAGTTCAATTAATAGGATAGAAAGGGATTAAATTATGTTGATGGTTTATAATTTAAAAAGGTAACAAAGATGATATTTACTTGTTCAAAACAAGGAACTAATTTGAACGCTTGAATGTAACAACTTGGTCATCCGTTTACTTGGTTCAATGTTTGCCTTGTTTGCTTTGATTTTGAAACCCAAAAACTTCACTTTATTCTTGTTTTCTTTTTCTATGGAAATAAATTGAATGTTCATATATTGTCTATACTAATTTCATCATCTAAAATGTGATTTGGTATTAAAATGTTTATTGATGTGTTTTGGAACTACATGTGAACATGGACAATGTTCCTTTCATCACACACAATTGTCTTCCTTCATCACTTTTCACACCTTCAACTAACATTAAAAATTCACACAAATATATTGTGCCAAAATTCAATGAAAACATAAAATTTTATTTAAATTTGGTTGGTTTAAGTTTGTGGATTTTTAAAAGTAATATAACAATAGGGTGAAAAAAATTAAAGCTCCCTCACATGATACCCCACAAACAAATACCCTTTTTGATGCACATGGTTGGGAAATTAATCCATAGTGTCCACCTCCCCCCTTGTGATTAAACTATTACTTACACAAATTGTTTTACTAACATTTATTGATACAAACTATAAATGTCTAAACTTATAAAACAAGTGCATATTCCTAATGTGCGAGGTAAATTTTTTTTCCAAGTATTGGTTATATTGTGTTAATGGTCATATTTGAAAATATATGGTCAATCGTTGACATGAATAATATGTCCAAATGTACTTGAATGTGGCAAAGGCAAAAAAATATCAATTGCTAAAAGTAAACCCATAAATTGCATAATCATTTATTACAATGTTAGAGTAGGTCAATACCAATAGCACTGTGATGGCGTATAAGCAACAATTTGGAGGAAATTCAAGACTTAGATAAGATGAAATTGAGTTTGGACCTATAAATTAAAATTATGCAAAGATACAATGTTTTCTTGAGGGTCAATGGAGAAATATGAGTGGTTGTCATTGAATAATCACAATGATTTACCCATTACATGGTTATCATCACTCTACCATGTCCAAGATTCCACATTTATGGGTAGGGATGGGAAAGTAAATTGCACAATTTTGTATGTGATAGACATTATAGAAGCCCACCTACTAGGTATGGTTGAATCTATTTTTACTTTTCATGAGATTAATTGATCATGTGAAGTTAAATCATGCATGTTCAAGCACATTTATCCAACAAGATGGAAATCTTAGGAACTAGTTCATTCATTGAAAACAAGAGTTCTATATATTGGATTTATATCGATAATGAAAAATTGTTTACAAAATAAGGAGGGCACTTGGAATATAAGCATAATTCAAGCACAAATGGGGAAATGCAATATGGTAACCAACAATAGATGACAAATTACAAAATTCAAACACTTGATTTATAGGCCATGAAAGGCCAAAAGATAAACATTTTTAATTCATTAAACATCAAAGTTACCATTTAAGCGATTGATAGCTTTAACATTTTATATTCCTTGTAAAATGTAAATGAAAATAGTAAATTTGTGTCATGCACATTAAAGTTTTCACCTTCTTGAAAATGCTTCTTTTCTTCAAAATTACCTAGTTGCGTAAATGTGAAGGGGAAGCCGGGCAATACCAATTGCTTGTAATGAAATGGCTTTTGGAGCGGTGACACCAAACACTTCACCCATGTCAATGTCTTGAGGATTTTTTCCTAGTGGTAATTTCCAAATGAAACTATGAAGAAGTCGAGCCAATCCCATTTGCACTGTTATCAAACCCAAAGGCAAACCTACACACATTCTTCGACCGCAACCAAATGGCAATAATTCAAAATTTGTGCCTTTCAAATCAACGTCACTTCCAACAAACCTTTCGGGATTAAAATCCCAAGGATTATCATAAGTAGATGGATGTCGATGAATAGCCCATGCATTAATAAATATGCGTGTTTTTGCAGGTATGTGGTAACCCCCCACTTCACAATCTTGCATGCTTTCATGTGGTATCAACAAAGTGAGTGGAGGATGAAGGCGAAAAGTTTCTTTTACAACAGCTTGAAGGTATTTTAGTTGAGGTATGTCATCTTCATCTACTACACGTTCATGTCCCACCACATGGTCCAATTCATCTTGGAGTTTTTTCATAATTTTTGGGTTTTTCAAAAGTTCCACAAATGCCCATTCTATTGCTGTGTTGGAACTTTCAACGCCTCCAAGCAACATATCCTGACCAAAACAAGATCACCACATTAAAATATGCATCAACAAGTTGTTGAACACCATTAAAACTTGGTTCTCTTATATGCAAAACTTTTGAACCACACCTATGTACTTCACATAAAAGATCAATTAATATGCAAATAAATTCATTTCTTTAATATGCAAATATGTCTTTAAACTTTTGAAATTGCAATCTACATGAGGTAAAGTAAACATTACGATAAGCATGGCCTTGATCTTGTTGTCATCAAGTTTATCACCAGAATCTTCCATTGGAGGAAGAGACAACAACACATCAACCAAGTCTTTTGATCCATCTGCATGTTTCTCATTCATATGATCATGGATTATCTTGTCAAAAAATTGATCCATTTCCATACAAATTTCTCTTGCTTGAGGTATAAGCCCTTGGAGATCAAATGGTTTCAAATATGGAACAAAATCACTAATGTTGAAAGTCCCCCCTAAATGCATCAATTTGGTCATAAAATCATTGAATTCTTCATGTTTGTTGTTGTAGAAATCATCTTCAATGAAATACCTTTTTGTGAACAACATTTGTGTCATGATATTCAAGATGGTTTTGTGTAACAATGTTTTTATGTTGATTGGCTTTGCATCCTGCAAATTATCAACATCACAATGAAATTATGCTTGGTTCCTCAAGTTCAAAAACTATTATTTTTCCTTTGTTGTGTATGTTCAACTTGACAAACAACTCTAGATCATGCTCTTGTAAAACCTCTTTTGCTCGATTTGGAGATGAAATCACAATTGTGGAAATTGACCCAAGCTTGAGCTCCATTACATCACCATACTTTTGTGATAGTTTATAAAGGGAAAGATGTGGGAGTTTACCAAGAAGTGGAAGATTACCCAACACTGGCCACACAGGAAAAGGGCGTGGTGCTCTTTTTAATTTTGTGTGACCAAAAAAAATCTTGAAAATGGAATGCAAGATGATCAAGGTTGTAATTCCTACAACTACAACCATCAATCCTTGGGTATGTGTAAATAATTTGACCCATATCAAAACAATATTTGCCATGTGTCACAGGGGTTTTTGCTTTCTCAAGTGCTTTAAAGAACAACAAGCTATGAACAATGAAAATGGAAACCTTCTCTTTGGTGGAAGCTAAACTATGTCCAATTGCTTTTGCTTTTTCAAACAATGGTTCAAACAACTACAAGCTTTATGCAATGGAAATCCTCTCTTTGATGGAAGCTAAAATTATTTACAATAGTTGTAACATGAACCCATATATATACAACCTAGTGGTTGGGACTTATGGACCATGCTAGTTGTCATCTAGAATAATCAACCTAGCTATGGTGGGCATCATTGTGTACATATGCCACCAAAAAAAAGGGGCACCTATTCTTTTCAAGATTCAATTCCCATCACTACAAGTTTTGAGGATAAGGTGGACCAAGGTGAGCATGGGTTTAGGTCCTTATGGAAATTTAAATTTAGTCCCAAGAAAAAAATTGGAATCTCCAAATTTAGCAATTTATTTTTTTCATTATTTGAATAGTTTGGAGTTTTTACTTTTGATTTCAAATAAGGTGAACTAGGTCTTGGTCCCATAATGGTGACCAAAATTTAAATCTCTATCAATTAATAATAAATAATAAAAATATTTTATACTTGCAAAATGAGAAAACATCATTTTGGGAATGTTGAGTCAAATCATTTAACATTTCAAACATGATGCCAATATGAAAATTGATTTAAATTTGGTGTATGTTAACAACCATAACAACTAATGTAAACATGGTGCATCATGTCTATTTTAACAATCTTAGTGGTAATCCATAATCATGTTCACTTTCCTTGCCAACATATATCATCAATTATCATTTAATTTCTTCCATATCAAACATTTGAAACCCTATCAATGCTAAATTAAGGACATGTATTATCCTTCTACTAATACAAAACATTCTTTTTTTTCTATCTTAAGTTACAAGTTTTGGTTTTTTTTTTGTAGTCCAAATTGATGGTATATGACACCCTTTTATTTCAAAGGAAGAGAACCTTTTCCAAAGGAATCCTTGGACCAAAATGTTGAATAACATGGTGAAGTAAAAAAAAAAGAATCACAACTTACATCTCATTTCATTTGTATGGGCATCTACAAGGTGAATCATGTAGGGTCCTCATTTGTGTTATACATTTACATCATAATGTCAAAAATAGAATGAACAAGGTTTGACTTTAAGGACAAGCACATTTTTATGAATTCAATAGAAACCAAATCACATTTAATGGCATCCAACTTGCAAATGATTCCTTTATCTTTCTGTATGGATGAATACATATTCATAGCACATAACACAATTCTTTTTTATGGAAAGGACTTTATTTAAAGGAATAAAAAATGGTGAAAGAAACAAAAAAGGAATATATAAGAAGACTACTTTTGCTTTATCTTTTTTGGGGTTTAAACCCTAGACATGTTGAGATGTACTAAAAGTCACAAACCATCACCCTTTATTGTACACTTTTACTAGTCTTACTTCACCATACACATGGATACAAAGTCAATGACATTGATGGTTTTAAATAAGTGGTGGTCTAAGCTATTGTACTTTAAAATATTTGATGATTTTTGAATTTGATATGAATTCAAATATAGGAATCCTTTAAAGAGTATGTCCATTTAGTTCTCGATAATAGATTTTAACTAGTTTGAAACCTTTGCCAAAAATAATTGTAAAAGTAAGATTTTAAAACTTTGCTAAATATACAATTTTTTTGGATAAGTTTATTAGGTATCATGATAATTTGGATGGGAAAACAATTCCAAATTTGATTTGTGATAATCCCAATCATTCAAATTGTCAAAAATTTAGCAAGTTTTATAATCGTTTCGTGTATGTAACTAATAACATACAAAATTTGAAAAAATCTCAAAAAACATTTTCAAATAGGTTTGCACAATGTCATAACATTGCATCACATGTATCATGACACCTTACAAAAAAATTCAATCATTCAATTGAGTACAAATGACATTATAACCAATATTGACCTCTTTTAAAAATATTTGTTGTTATATTGTGACACCAATAACATTTGTATGTATTACGTTGCATTGATGATCATTGTACATAGTTGTACAAATTGGACCGCTTATATTCTTATCTTAATGAAGTTTTAAATATTAATGTTGTTAAATATTAATGACAACAACATGTTGCAACTTATAACTTGTAATGGTAAAAAATCATCACATTCCTCCAAAATGTGCACATACAAATTACAACTCCATTTTCATAGAATTCAATTTGTAAATATGTTTTTCTCAACTTATGCAAGAATAAGAATTTGGAATAATCAAAGAATTACTATAACTTGTTCACATTTGGCTCCGATTAAAATCTTGTTACTTTTTCATGCATGCACATACAAAAATAAAGCTAATGGGGATGAAAGTGTTTTAGCTTTTGAAATCTATTTATGAAGCAAGGTAGTTTGTTTTGTTTTGTCACAATGATGTCTCCTAAACCATATAGCATTTCATGCCATGCTCTTGGTATCTTTGGAAAGCTCTTGATGAGTAGGGGTGCATCAACTTGGTTTGAGATTGTTTGGAGCTAGTATGTGAAAATTATTGATTAATGAACCATTTTTTCAATGAAAATTAAATAAAATCAAAACTAAAAATTGATTGGAACTTGGAGGTATTATTGGTGGAAAACCCTTGGTGGTCTAAATTAGTTTATTTCACAATTTTCAAAGCTAAGGTGTGGAAGATATTGTTTTTTGAATGGATTTTGTTGCTAGAAATTCAAACAAATTGCAAAACTTGAGTTTGGTAGGAAAAATCAATTGAACTCTTGATGTGTTCACACTTGGGCAAATTGCATAAACTACACTAGTATATTTGAAAACTCAAAATATTATGGTCATAGGCAATGCTTCACATGTGTGCCAAAAATCAAATTCATCAAACGTCACATTAGATTCAATACATCATGGTAAATCAATTTGTCATATCCTTGGCTATATATTTTTTAACTACTTGTGTTCTTCCTTTTTAATGTTGTAATGAAACATGTATAAAATATTTTCACATTATATTTTACTCAAGGTTGGCTTTTTTTAAGGCCCCCCTTTTTGTCATATGCATGCAATGGGTGAACATACTTTTGTAATTTTTAGATGACAAATTTCTTGGTCCCCAACTTGGTTTATATTTTTGGTACCATGGTTCTCAAAAGTTTACCATTGCAATACAAGATAATTCTCCAACTCTTTATTATGGATTTTATTTAGAGGTTTTTTCTTTTCAAGCCTAGGATAAAGAAAATAAATTGTATTAAATATAACTTGGTTTGATGATTTTTATTCATGTCCTTAAACAATATGCTTTGTACAACTTTGAAAACATGGTTGGTCCAAAAGTTTTGAAGAATATTACAAATCTCATTTCAAATTTGTGCATTTTAGCAAACTTACAAGATCAATTTTGCATTTATTCATCAATAATGGTGGAATGGCCCCATCTCATGAGTCAATGCTCTTCAAATAAAACATTAAGCTTTTGTCACAACTATTAAGGAGAACATTTTGTATTATTGTAGTCCAATTATTGTGGGACGGATTTTAAGTATTAGGCCCATTGATTTTTGTGATGAATATCTATTATTTAAAGATTTTAAAGAAACATTGGAAACATTGTCATTTAACATGTTTTTTAAGCAAAAAATAACCACTTTATTCTCTTGAGAAATTAGAAAATTGAAAAAAAGATAATTAACTTTGTTTTTTTTTTATTGAAAATTCATGCAACTCCAATTGTTTCAAAACCACTTTTTAATTATGACAATAAATTTTTATCATTGGCATTCATAAAATGTCCAAAACTTATAAGAAGAGGATGAAAAGTTGCATCAACTTCATGAATTGGGATATTAAAGGTAATTCATGTTCTTCCTTCCAACAAGTGTGGATTGATTATAATCACACAATACACAAATGAAGGTAGGTTGAAACATATATATGTTATCCCCTTGTTAATATGGTTTTATACATCAACTAAAAAATGTCGATACACTTTTAAATCTATAGGACCAATTAATTTCTCTTTTTCACATGTATGCACAAGCAATCCATTTGGTGGACATACTTTTACAATTTTCAATTTAGATTCATCCATTGCTCCTAATATAATTTTGTTCTGTGTTGACCTACCATGTAATCCAAGCAAAAAATCTAAATATGGCAATTTGATAACTTTTTCCCTTGAAATATGGTGACTGTACATTTTTTCCCAAAAGAATATCTATGGACCTTTACACATGTTCCTTCTTTATTTCTTGCCAAGTTATTCATGGACACCTTTCAAGCGGTTATGGGATATTTTATTTGTCATGAGGTCATGCCAACAACAATCTACAATAATTGACCCAACTATGGTGGGCATAATTATGTAAGCAAGCCACCAAAAGGAACAAGGGTACCCAAGGACACACTTTGCAAAAGGAACAAAAAATGGATCCAACTTCATGATGAAGATCTTTGATAAAAAATTGTCAATTTGGAAAGAAGGGTCATAGCCCAAATCCAAAGATTGAAGTATTGTAGCTTAATCACACCTTATTGTCCAAGGTCATCCTTGATCATGATCTTTTTCCTTGTCATCATATTTCATTAATCACCATTTAGTTTGGAATTGTTTAAAATAATGAAACTTATGAAAACAAGACTTGAGTGTGTCCATTTAATAAAATTGTGATTTTCAAATTTGGACATTAACAATTTTGGGTGAAAGCACTATGGTGACCCCCTTTTGTGTTGTCACATTGTATTGTTTTTTTGGGTGGCCATTTTGAACTTAAACCATGTCAAAATTACAAAATATTTTCATAATGTTTTTGCATACTATGGTAAAGCATAACCCAAAAAAAATAATAGAAAAAAAAAATCATTTCCTCTTTATATTATGGTAACTTGGAGTATATTTGCATGAAAAAAAATACATGTCACGACATATTAAAAAATGAAAATATACTTTTAAAATGATTTAAATGATTTTAACTTTCATGAAATTTATATTAGTTATTTCACATGTCATTTCACATAATTTAAACCAAATTTGTGAACCACTTCAAAAATTTGATAATTTTCATGTCATAAATGGGGTTTTTTATGGTCATGATGATAAGTATGTGGTAAATTGACATTTTCATAAATAATCACTTGCAAATGGAATGTGACAAATGATTTGAGGTGGGTCTATTTTTATATTTGAATTATTTTTCAATATTAATGAAAATAAATACAAAGGTAGTTTGAAATTTAAAAACGAGTTATGTTTTACTATATACATAAAAATATTCCCATGGTTCTTTTCCTTTACATTATTAGATTTTTTTTCAAATAACATTAAATAAAATCTTTTTATGAGAATCAAAATTTTAAAACCAAAACACCAAAATTTAAACTTAGAATTAAATGGACTACATTTTGTGGAATTCACACAAAATATACCTTTAGTAGCGGAGGGAAAAGTGCTTCAAAGGGAGTCATCGTAGTGTGCTTTCACCTTTTTGTTAAAATTTATGTTGTGGACAAAATATAAAAGGTCCAAGATAATTCTAATGTGATAAATGTGAGCATATAAATTAGTAAAAAATATGTGTTAAAAAAAAATCTTGTGTAGTATTTTTGTTTGTGCAATTTTTCTCAAAAGAACCTTTTTGGCCCTTTGAACATGCCTATTTTTTTTGTCGCCAAGTTGAGATTCAAGGACACCTTTCAAGCAGTTATGGATTATTTTATTTGTCATGAGCTCATGCCAACAACAATCTACAATAATTGAACCAACTATGGTGGGCATAATTATGTAAGCAAGCCACCAAAAAAAATGAGCACCTCAGGATTACACCTTCACTTTTAGAAAACTTAGTCCTATGCCACCATACACTTCCATTCAAATCTAGTTTCAATGGAATGGGATGTGTGTCATTCCACCATACATTAATTGTAGTGGAAGGGAGTTTGACAACACCACCTTCTTGATTGCCTAAGTGGAATGGGATTCATGCCATTCCACCATATACTAACCATAGTGAAAGGGAGTTTGACAATGCCAACTTCTTGATTGCCTAAGTGGAAGGGGAATCTTGCCATTCCACCATACATTGACAATAGTGAGAAGGGAATGTGACAATGTCACCTTTTTTATTGTTTAAGTGGAATGGGATTTGTGCCATTCCACCATACATTGACCATAGTGGAAAGGAGTGTGACAATGCCATATTCTTTGCCACCTAAATGGAATGGGACTTATGCCATTCCGCCATACATTCATTAAAGTGGAAGGCAACCATGATAATGCCACCTTCTTAAGTATTGCCTAAGTGAATTGGGTTTGTGCCATTCCACCATATATTGACACAAGTGGAATGCAACTACAACAATGCCCCTTTCTTGAATACTTAAATGGAGGGTGAGTGGATGTGTTCACCATCCATTGTACATAACTAATTACAATTTAGGGAAATTGTAAGAAGTTAAACTTCTTCATTTTGCTTCTATGTACACCACTAGCCTACAATGTGCCAATCGATGAAATTAAACCACAACCTAGCCATCCCAAGTGCATGTATGGTCATATGTGTGCAAGGTCTAATATGGAGTAAGCATTATGTCTAATTTCACCTAGTGCCATGGATAACCATGTGTAGCTTACTTGCAGGCGTGCTTGCAATAATACGGACACTTGTTCAATCTAAAAACATTAATTATCATGATGTAAACATTTGTGATTGAATCTATAAACACATATACTTATACTAGAAAACATGGTTTTGTGCCACTACATACTTCCACCCAAATCCAAGTTTAGTGGAATGGCACTCATGCCAATCCACTATACATATGGATTGATGTAATAATGGAATCAATTATGCACTTGAAATGTCAATTATACTTGTCTCATAATTTTTTGCATGTAGTGTGTATTTTTTGCCCCACACCATACATGTTCCCATTACATGTCCACCCAAACACAACCACTCATGGACCAAATTTGATGGGATCCATCAAGACACCACACCATTAGTGCACCATTAAACCACCATAAAATTAATCACAACACACATGAACCACTTGAATTCAATAGAGTGGATTGATCCACCAAACTAAAATGTGTGGAGTAAACCAATGAACTTGAAATGGCTTGTAATTAGAACATCATTATGCAATCACTAGAATATCGCATGCAATAGTCCATTTAGTTTTGTGCTAGACCAATAGTTCCAAAGTTTCAATATGAAACAAAAAATATGCAAAGTTTTCAACCTCTTTTAAGTTGACAAATGATTGAACATTGTTGCTACCCCACATTTTTGAGGTGATGTGTTCTTTTATATGGATACAAAAGTAATTTTGCAAAGTTTGCATGTAAGCAAGGTACAATTACATTTCTAATCATCTTTCATCATGTCTTTACTAGCAAAAAAGGGACAAGATGCTAGTATTTATTGTTAAAGAAATAATGAGCTACTAGTTTTTACATTTAAAGAGGAAATCGGCTAATGTCTTTACATGGCCAAAGAATAAGTCAATTGTTGGTCCTTATTTTTAAAAAGTAAATGAGTTGCTTTTGGAACACATGTTTTCTTCTTTTGTCAAATAGAATGTCGAAACTAGCCTTGTGTTTTCAAGTAGTGAAAATGTCAAAATGCATTTGTTGGTTATGTTCTAATGTTCAATAGTTATATCTTATCAAATGTTTACATCATTGGTTCAAATTATGATTGGTTGTGCAAAATGTGATAGGTAGTAAGGAGTATGCATTACTTTTTGGGTTGTGGAAATATGACATAATGGTGCTAATGAAAGGCCAATGGGTGGTGTTTAGGCACATGTGAAGGAAAAAAAAACCCATCTTGGTCAATGACACAGTTTGGATGTCCTAATGTCCTTGGTGCAACAACAAACATGTATGATGTTCCATGGGTCAATGTGGCAAGCTCTAATGGGATGGAAGATGTGGATGCAACAATCAAGAAGAAGACCCTCCATGGAGGTAAGTTAATTGAAAACAATGAAAACAACAAAACATCTTCCAAAGGCGAGTGAAGGAATGTGTGGCTATTAGCCATACACCTAGTATCCGAATTCTAACAAATGACAAAGGAAAAATTGTTGGCTTGAAGTTAATTTTGTAGGAAAGAATAAAGGAAATTACATACCAATGATTGGACTTGACAATTTGACAAACTGGATTAAACACCCAAAAATAGCAGGATAGAATATACAAATACCTAGCCAAGCAATTAAGGTATGACCCTCCTTTAAAACCCAACATTGTAGAAACTTACATGAAAGAACATTTCAATTCCTATTGGATCACATTGAGGAATGGGAAGCGGAATGGGATGATGCATATCATGAAAACTATCCTATAGAGATGTGGGATGCAAATCTCCACTATTGGAAGACTCCAAATCCCAATAGAGAAAGTGAACGTATGGAGGCTATTTGTGCCTAGTTATGAGAGCTAGTAGCTTTGGGACAAACACCATTAACATGTTTATGGAGCTACAAGTAGGATGCAACTTGGATGTTGTATGTTGCAAATTATTATTGTATTGTTGCACTCCCATATATAGTAACAAGTTTGTAGGAAAAGAAGTGGACCTTCATCCCAAACAATTAGAATAACCTAATTTGTTGTGGGCAATCATGAAATATTCTTATATTATGATTGATAGGGATCCAAAGGAATGACACATGCTAAGTGAAGGAAGAGGAGAAGGATGTGCAAGAGCCAAATTTTTTTTACCATATTTCAAACCTCCATGTCCATGTTTTAATTTAATGGTTTCATGAAACTTTAGAGGACAATCACTATGGTAGATGATTTAGACATAACATTAAAACTAGGTCCAAGTGACCAGACCTTAATGGCACAAGCTCCCAAGTGATGAATACCCTGGTGACAAGGACCATGTTTAATTGACATAATGAAATAGGCCCAACTCACACAAACCTTTGCAACATAAGCCCTAGTGAAATTTACAAACCCAAGTAACATAAACCTTAGTGATATTATAAACTTGATTGACATAAGTTGAGTGACATGGGCCTTAGTGGCATACGTCCTAGTGAAATAATACACCAAGCCTCAAGTAACACAAACCTTAATGATATAGACTTGGGTGATATAACTTGAGTGACATGGACCTTAGTGGCATAATAGTTAGTGACATAGGTTCAATGACACATGTCCTAGTGACATAAAATCGAAGTCCTACTGAGTGACACATGCCATTATTGATATTAAATGGCATAGATTGAATGAAATAGGCCATTAGTGATATTGGTTGAACAACATAGGCCTTAATGATATTAAGTGGCATGGGTTGAATGACATAGGCCATTCATGGCATAAGTTCAATGATTCTAACCCTAGTGACATAGATCTTAATGATTGCATGGGCCTTAATAACATAGGTCTTTAGATAAAATGTGTTGTATTTTACAAAGGGTAGAGGCAAAAAACTATGATCATGAGGAGTGAGAGAGGGAGGAGGAGCAAATGAGCGAAGAGGCCAAGAAAAATCAACATTGTTGCACCTTACACTAGAGATGCATGTAAGGGGCACATCACATCAAACAAAATCAAGTCATTAAGAAAAGACATTGCTAGAACTTAATGTGAGTGGAAATTTAATGATACAAGCTTAATGACAAGTGGGTGGCCTTGTAATGGCACTTGCAATGGTGACATTCACTCCACATCTTAGTGAGACTTTAAAAGTTATAGCTTAATGGTATAAGTGTATATAGTGGAATGGGTCAACAAGGTTACTATACATTTGTTTAATGAACATACATGTACAATATAAGCTTGAGTGAAATAAGATAGTTATGATTGCAATATGAAAAGTAGGTCATGAATAATGATCTTAAATAATATTATTTGAATGAAAATAAAGTGACTTGAACACATGGTTGGATTTGAAAAACATTTTGGGCAAGGGGGGAGAGAGGGGGAAGTTTGTATCTATAAAATTATTCAGAAAGCACACTAAATAGAGGTTGTCATCTTACATTACAATTTAAGTAATCTTAAACAAGGGGGTTTAATTTTTTAAGTTACAATTTCAACCATATTAAGTGACTTTTAAAACATCTGGAAACCACTCATTATTATAATCTTGCATTTTTGAAAGATTCAAACAATTATAAAAGACAAAAATATGGTGTAGTTTATGTACCTTAAGGTTATTAGATGTTTTTACTGCATATATCAAAATGGCCTCAAAAATTTTATTTGTAATTGTCAAAATAACTTCTACAACTTCCATAACTACTAAAACTTCAAGATGAAATATGCCCAACACAAAGTTCAAATTGTTCATTTAGTCTTATTCTTGTAACCTAACTATTAAAAATCCAACCTAAAATTTTTTCAACTAAAAACAGAAACAATTTTATAATTCCTACAACATTTTGTGTTGAAGGTTGGGTGGCTATACATTGAATTTAACAAAAGAATTGGTGCCCAATTTCACCAATTTTGAATAATTTAAAATGAAAAATAAATTTCATTTCATTTTATGAATTATATGGACTAAGTGATTGTTACCTTGAGTTTTGGTTACAACTTGTAGTGGAGTATATATTTATTTTTGGCATGGGAGCATTTAAACTAGGTGGATGGCAATGCTATAACCTATAGTCAACTGAAAGATGGTGAAAATTGTACATAGTTGAGTTTGTTACATAGGTATTGTTTAAACTAATTTAAGCAATTTATGTACCAATAAGAACAATTGAGCTATGGTGCATATCTATGCTACTCAACCAATAAATAAATGCCATGTCAACAAACTTTCTCAAAAGCTCACCTATATGAGGCATCATTTGTTTTTTTATTTTGTATATCAAAATTTTGGTGATTTTTTATTAAATTTTTTTTCTCGAATTTACAGTTGAAAAAAAAGTTCCAAAAAAATCTCAATTTCTTTGTTGAAAAAATGGTGAAATTTTTCCAAAAAAAAAACATTATCTTATTGGGTTTTTAATCATTAGGCTAACCATCAATGGCACAATAAAATTGATGCAACCTTTTTCATTATTACACAAGGTGTATTGTATGTCTTATAGAATATCTAGTTATTTGGGTAGCATAAATGTCCTTAAATTTGTGGAAGGGGTATTCATTAATTTTTCAAGATCCTTTTGATTTTGAAAAGAACATCTCTTTAGAAATTTAAAAATGCTTTATGCAACAAAGGAAGTTGCTTCCATTTTTTTTCAAATGATGTGCAAAAAAGTATTGGGTGCAATTTATTGAATTTTTAGAAATAATTTATTGAAATGTAAATAAAGTCTTTAGAATTAAATTATGAAATTAAATTTAAAATACTATTAATTTTAATAACATATTCTTATAATATTTTACTATTTCATAACATATTGAATGATGCAAATCTTGCCAAAACAATTTATTTTTTTTCGAAAAAAAGGGTTTGATGCAAGTTTTCATAACTTGGTAAGAAAAAAATGGAAGCTACAAAATGTACAAAATATTTTTTTGGAAAAAATAAGCTCAAGTTGTCACATTTCAAGAGAAAAAAACTTAAGGTCATCACATTTGGTTGCTCAACAAATTTGTGGGAAAAAAAAAAAAAAAACGCGGATTTGGTAGCCCCAATATGAATATTTGAGCTTTGCGTTATTGCGCACTACCGTGATAATGAACTATTATTATTTATTTATGTTTTCATATGGTTTTAATAATTCATCATTATTTATGTCAAGTTTAATTGTGTTGTTGCGCACTACCAACGATGATCAACTTTCTTTTTTTCTTATGTTTCCATATGGTTTTCAATATTTCATCACTTGGCCTTTGCATTGCTACACACTACCAACGACGATTAACATTTTTTTTCCTTATGTTTTCATATAGTTGTCAATAATTCATCATTAATTATGTCAACGTCAAATTTAATTTGATTTAATATAAATTATATGGACATGAAAAGACACATGTTAATGTGTTTTTTCATATTCATGTTGGTAAGTAGGGAAAATGAGTGAGGTAGGTATAAAGATGGAATAAAGATTATGAAAGAAGGGAAATGATTATTAGAAAAATATGTAGCAAAAAAGGTTATTAGGAAAAAAGAAAGAGGTAGTTAGACTTTGAAAATGAGACAATTGTATGTGGAATGGTCTTCGAAAATGTTCAGGGACAACCATCCCATAGATTTTTTTAATTTGAAATTTTACCCAAAAAAAAAAAAAGCTTACAAAATATTACCAAAAAACCACCCATATATTGGCTCCTCAAAATTTCGTCATTGAAATTATTTATATCAATGTCAAATTTAATTTAAATTAATATAAATCCATGACCATAAACAAAAAAAAATGTTAATATGTTTTTTCACATCCATGTTGGTGGAAGAATGCGATAGTTATAAAATAGAGGTAACTATTAGGAAAGGTGAGAAATAGTTACTTTAGTCAAAACAACCAACCAAAAGAACCATGTGTATTTCATGCCCCATGCCTCTAGTCAAAGCAAGCATCCCCTTTTGTCAATGCAAACATTTTGGTCAAGTTAAACCTTCTAAAAGACTATGATTTCTTGTAATGCCTTCATTTTCTAGAATTTTATACATCATCCCATTTGCAAATTGGGACAATATTTTGACCTTTCTTCCATAGTCAATTTTTCCTATCCATAATTACTGCATTCATAAAGACTTCACAATTTTCATTTTTAATTACTTTATTTTCACTTTTAGACGTTTGTTCCATTTTTCACAAGAAGGTACCACCCAAAGAAAAATGGACAAACCTAAACAATTACATCTATTGCCTTATTTTCTTTGATGCCATTAAGCGCAAGTTCATGGAATTGTTTATGGGATGGGGGTTAATAGGTTTGGTTTAACATTTGTAGACACACGAAGCTTTGGTGAACTATGGTTGGTTGGGTTATTGGCATCTATAGCAAGATTCATACAAGCAAAAGCCTTTTGACATTGTAATGAACTAATAGGTAGATGATAGAACGAACATAGATGTGTACTAATGTTGTTTATTTGTGCAAACCCTATTCTTACTTTAATTGGGGAGAACCCAAAACTAGATTGGGGTTCAACCCCCTTGAGAGGTGGATTCATGTGTGTTGTTCAATCTTGTAGTTACATTTGACATTTAGATTTTGCATAAGTCACAAGTTCTTAGCCCTTTTGTTCATTGCTCTCATAGAATGCCCACCACAAATTGGCTTTTGGTTGTAGTCTTCTAATTTTGGTTTCCATTAAAGTTGTAGATAAAAATTAAACTTTAACATCCTTGTCACCACCCATTTTCTATTCTTAAAATTGCAATATAACCCCATGTCATAGAAAGTTCATGCGCTATAGCAAAACTTTGATCCTTTTATACATTTAAGTGTCACATGTTTCAATGAACATCGAATGAAAAGTGCCAATGATGCTTCATCCAATACTTGAAAAAAACACTAAATATAATCAATGTTTTTCATTACTTAAAGGACTTTTTAAAATATTTGAAAATAATTCAAAAATGGCATTTTGACAAGAAATGCTTAATGTACACCTTTACATTATAGTATAATGCAACATCTTTTTGGGTCATAAGAATTTTTAAAATTTAAAAGCTAACCTATAAATCATGATTTGAAGCATATTCTATTTTCAATGATGAATTCATGGAGGTAAATGACTCCTATTAGCATGTTTGGACCCAAAGCCAACTAAACAAAGATGTGCAAACAATAAAATAAACAAATAACACCAAAAAAATGTTGCATAAACTTGCACAAAGGCAAAGGGGGAAGTACTAACAAAGGAACCAAACTCAAAATAAGAACAATGGATTAAGAACAAGACCAAATACATATAGCTTGAAACTCAAAGTATGTGTAAGTGAAAGAATTGAAGGAGTAGGAGGGCAAATTCATCCTTGAATGGTATCATTAAGAAGCACCTAACAAAATGGCTTAGGAACCAAAATTGGCCGAATAATATTCCTAAAGACTCTCTCCATTAAATCTTTTCACAATTATATATTTTTGTTTCATCATGTTTATCCATTGCATGCTAAAGCATATGGCTTTAAATTTTGATTGGAATAAAAAAGGTGGAAATTGCTACAAATTTGTATTCCTAATTGTTGTGGCCCCTTTAATAATCAAGTTCATGAAATTTGAAATTTCATAATTAAATTATACTTCCTCTTTTAATTACCTAATTAAAAAATCAAATAAAAAACCATCAAATTATCTTAGAAAATCATTTCCCATAGAAAATCCCAAAACATGTTTCAAACTTGTGTTCATAACCAAAAAGTTTAAAGAAAAAAAACATTGTTACATTCTTGAAACTATTAAAAAATTTCTATGATTAGAAACATCAAAATATAATTTTTTTCCATGTAAGTATCAATCCCCATTTAGATTGCTAGCTTGAGAACTGAACCTAAGTATCCTTTTTTACCCTATTCAACTATTAGTTTTTTTACGAATATTAAAAGGAAACAATTTTCAAAAGGTTGATTATCAATTTAGTGAAAATTGGTGGGCATAAATCTATTGATTTTTGTGTAAAGAACCAACCTAGAAATTACAAGGTACCCACCCCTTTTCATGATCAATACTTGCCTACCATTTGTCATAAATCATCATGTGTCTCCAATGGATGGTGTAGAGGTGGGTGCTTGGTCACATAATCCCCTAGGATCATAAACACAATGTTCCCAAATATGGGCCTATTAATATAGAAAATAGTCTTTTAAGTTTTTGTTGTAGCATATGGTTACATGGGCCAATTGGTGTTTCTTCGATTGAAAGACTCATAATGATGTGCATATTAACTTCATGAATAATAAGACAAATAAATAATTTTTCCCTTAATAATTGGAATTTTAAAAAATTTATCAAAATCAAGAAAGTAGTTGGGACTAGTGTTAGGTGGTTATCCAATTTGGCTAGTTTCCAACTCTAGTTTATAAAAATTGAACTAAAACTTAGTCTAATTAATCATTATTTTTTAAACTAAATTTGGTTTAGGAAAATAAATCTAAAACTGAAACCTGGGTAGTTAATTGTTGGTTTCAATTTGAGTTACTCATAATCAAAGCCTTTTTTTTCCAAAAATAGAATCTCACTATAAGAAATCGCAAAATTTTTTTATTGGAAAAATTAATAAAAAATAATTTTGCTCTTTTTGCCACCTTGTTCAACTTGACCAAAGTGTTATTTTGGATAAATCAATTTCAACACAGTCTTTTGGGTGCAAGTATGTAAATAGGAGCTAATGAGATTACTTTACAAAAGGATTGTGAATTCTTTTTAGTCCTTTTTCACTTTTTCATATGGAAGAATTTTTGAATGAAATCTTTTGCAACTTGTTATTAAAAACAAGTTGCCTCAATAAATCACATGTTTTGTGTTGATCATTGTTGAATATATATGAATATTTCAAAAAATGTAAATTTTGCCAAATTTTGCGTTTCATCTTGAAATTTACCACAATTTTGAATCATACCAAAATATGCTAACTACTTTAGGTTTTTGTTTCTTATATCATAAACTACAACTTTGTTTTATATGTCATGCACATTACACCCCATTTACATGTGGTAAAGGACTCTTGAAATTTTTAAATTTTGAAAAATACTTTGGCTAGTTTCCAACTCTATAAAATTACATATCTTTTAAGTTATGAATTTCTTTTGAACTTGGGTAATAGGTTACTATCATCTAGATTTTTTTACCATCAAAATTATGTTATTACAATAGTCCTTTGTAAAATTAACCACAATCTAATGTAGCACCTAATCAAGTTCAAATATCATTTTTTAAAACCAAAACCCAATATTTAATTCAATGAATTTTTAATTTGAATTCCTCAACATTCATATTAGTCATTTAGCACAACTTGGAATGCTTAACATAACTTTAAAATGTTTAAAAAGAAACATATGTCAAAAAGTTCATAGTTTTCACCATGTTATTTGACATGGTTTTTGGATCCTATCTATGTATTCACACCCTTTTTGACCATGGGGTCATGGGATGTTTTTTATTAATCAAAATGACCAGTTGACAATTTGACCATTACCTGATTAGACCATCATTATCTTTAGTTGATTTAAATCATGTGTCATCATTATGTTACATCGTTGAAAATGATGTGGCATCATATAAAAGTAAGTATTGGTAAGTACATACCTATGGATGTATGTTTACATTATAATGTACATTGTATGCATAATCACATACAAAATTCATATACATGATTTGCACGAGTTTGAACCCAAGACCTTAATATGGAAACATTCTAATCTCTTTGCCATCCAGCTACACAACCTTTTGTTAGTAAAAGCCTAAAGGTCAACACCTTTTTGCTTTATTTTCTTAAATATAAAACCATTATGAAATCAAAAAATGACACCACAATAACATGGAAACGAACTAAAGAATTTAAGAGTGTAAGAACACAAGAGCACAAAAGTGTCACAAGATGGACAAGCTCAAGTAGGGTAAAACTTTAAAACCTTCAAGCTTGGAATGCTAAGAGGATCAAGGCAACTATTGAAGAAACCACCCACAAACTTGTGGCATGTTTAGTGAATAGGATGCTATGCCCATTACCAATGATTTCCAAGCTTTAGACTATCTTAGATCTAGGTCACATTTTCACAATTGAACATTTATGTTGAAGATTTTAAACTTTGTGTTCTTCATCCATCTTGTTGATGGGGACCTAGGTAGTGTGCATTAGATTGCAAGTGTCTATTTAGTTTTAGGTTGTTGTATAAATCATCATGGACTACTAATTGTTTGAACCATTTTTCACCACTAGAACTTTAGAAGAACATATCTTAGCTCATTTGTCACCTGTTTTGAACAATTTTAAAGGGTATGGGTGCACCATTTAATCCTCTACATTTTATATTTAGACCTAAAGAACAAAGGAGGGAGATTGAATCAAAGGGAGGTGATAGGTAAATTAAATGTCCAATCATGTTAGCATATTTGCTTTAAAACTTTTTATTTACAATATTGTGGTTGTAATCTCCCCCCACCTAAGGATTCAAGGAGTTTACAAACATAACACCATCAATTGAGAGGCTTGCTTTATACAAAAGAAACTCAAGGTTGATTATGTGGGAAAAGCCATTGGAAATAATACAAAATATAAAAATCATCGTTGTTAAAACTTTATAATTTTTTGGCATCAAGGTACTAGAACTTTTTAAAGCCTTCACTAACAACATGGTACTCATTATTGTTAAAGGGCTACAAGTATGGTTAACAATTTCTTTTGTCACATGATTAGATGCAACATATAATTAACTATGTTTGGAGTTTAAATAACACTATGAGAAATCACGTCCATTGAAACCACACTACCCTACAACTAAAATTCAAAAAACAACTCATATACAATTGTTATGCAATTATCCTTATGGTATTACAACTAATGTGCAACTATCCCCTTAGAAATATTGTGTATTAATAAATAAATGACCATGTTAATAAATCAATTAGTTGTATTATAATGCAAATCAACTGAAAATGGGTTTTTTATATGATAATTTATACATATCGTACATACATATGTAGTCAACCATGTTTGATTTTTTCAAAAGTTGCATTGTAGTTACACGTGGCAACTATTTTAGAACTATTGTATATGTGTCATTAAAGCAACAACTCTGTTGCAACTAGTGTACAATGTACATAATATATGCAATCATGCCACGTGTTCACATCTCCACCACCCATTATGGGATACATTTCCAACTAGTTTTCGATTATGATTCCCATTGATACGATTTGTATGACCATTAGTGCGTCATTACTAAAGTATTATTGTTCAACTATAATACTACTATGACTATAATACTACTACTTATAACTTAATAAGGATACATATTCATTAATTATTTATATCTTCATCATATGTGTTTCATTTTGAGTGATTTAAAATGTTATGGGAGCGCTACCTCAAGTTCTAGAAATCATTTTTGAAGTGGAAAAACAAAAAAGTAATGAAAAAATAATAAAAAGAGAAATAAGCTTTCTAACTTACAAAACACATTTTTTTTCTTTTTTAATATCTTTGAACCTCTCCTACTTTCAAACCTCATGATTTTCTTATTTCTTATTAATTTTAAACAATTTAAAGTGTTATAGGAACACAACCTAAAATTCTACAAATAATCTTAAAACTTTAATAACAACAAAATAACATATAAGGAATTTTGTGGGTGTTTGGGAATTGACCTTTGTAACATTTAGTGGTTTGTTTTTCTAAGTTTTTGATCCCTTCTATTTTGAGGGGCCATAACTTTCTCAATTTTATTCCATTTTTGACGATTTTTAGTACACCAAATGTGCTAATAAGAAGGGTTGAAGTTTTGTTTAGACACCAAAAAAAATGGAATCCTCCCCTTGGATTTGGCCTACCTTGAGCGCTTAAATGTTATAATTGCAACTCAATTACAATTAATGAAAAACTAAAACATTTAACTCATATGTTTTGTCTTCAAATCCCATGTGACAAACTATATAAAAAAAATTTGTTCTATTATGTTTTCACATTAAAATACATGTGTCATTTTGGGATGAGCTGAAAAAAAACTTAACCCAAAGGAAAAACATAAAATAAAAAACAAAATTTCATGGCTATTATTTAGTAAATAAGTAGGTCTTATTTTTTTACCTACCTATGTAAGTAGGTAGGTCTTAGGTAAATACGTAAATATGTAAGTTTTAAGACCTACCAACCTACTTACCTATGGTTATGTACGACCTACATAGCTATTGGGTTAGAAAGGATTTATTAAAATATAACCCTTATAGGTTTGAACCCTTCTTAGGTTACATGACCCACAATGGGATGTCCTTTGTTGCTTATTTATTTTCAATTAATTATTTTACATTTATAAATTTATTAGACATGGTAAATGTCAAATCCCTTGTGTGGAGCTTTTTTCCAACTACATGAAATAACCACCTTAAACCATCAATTCTTTGATGGGCTTTTCATGAAAATTGTTAATTCTTTGAAAATTTTCAAAAACCAAGAATTAATTTTTATTATTATTAAAATTTTCAATAATTGAAACTAAAGGTTTTTTTATTTTTCAAATTATTAAAAATTTAAAAACCAAAGGTTAGTAACAAAAGCAAAGAACCCCCATAACATAATTCATTGTTAAAAATCTTACACTATGAAAAAAAAAGGTGTTTTGTAGCTGGCCTTACAACTCAATTTTTGACTTGCAAATGACACTTGCAATTCATTGTATTTATATGTTGTGATTGGTAATGGACAAGTTACATGAGTTACAAAGTTGTAATTCATTATATATGTGATGCAACTCATTGTAACTTAATTACAATTTAGCCAAAACAACTCATTTTCAACTACTATGCAACTCCATTATAATTACACCCATGATGTCATGTTGATGTCATTAATTGTCATCCATATATTAAAATCTAACACATGACATTACGAAGATTTTTGGACATAAATTTTTTTTGGAAATATTGATCTCCATCATCCGTTATGATTGTTAATGATGGTCTAAGATTGTGACACATGGCACAATAAAAAAAAATGCCACATGGAATATTAATAGAATTTTGGAACAAAGATAGATTATAAAAATTTAAAGTCTCTCATATAACACATACACAATTTCACAATTCAACTCAAATTTCACAAGGAAAATCTTACATCCTTTTGGGCTAAGATCATTCACATGCCTAAAGCTTAATATTTAGATGAACTACACTGAAAAGGAAATTCATCACATGTGCCTAAAGACCTCAACTTATGGGGATCATTCATCAAACTTGGATAAAGTTTCTTTTGTGCATGTTGTCATAATCACAACAATACATAGGTTTCACAACTAGGACGTTTAACATATATGTCCTAGTTTTAACAATGTAGTCATATGTCCTTAGTCATAATACCTTTAATCATCATTGTGATGACATTGCAATTACATGATTACATGTGTATGACAACATGACTACTATTGTGATTACCTAACTTATAGGCTAAGTTAGGCTACCTAGCTACCTATTTCCAAAGTATGTAAGTAGGTTAATCTACTTACTTAGGCTACAAATGGACACCTAAGTAGTTAAATAGGCAAAACTACACTATCGAAGTAAGTAGGTAGGTAAGTGAGGCTAAACTACTTACTAAGGTTAAGTCACGTACCTACCTATATATCTTCTATACCTACTTAGGTTAAACTACCTACATCTATAGACTTCTGAAGAAGCTACCTACCTAGGCTAACTAGGCCACCTATGTATTTAAACTAAGTTACCTACATCATAGCCTACATAGCCAAAATAGCCAAAATTAATTACCTACTTATTTCCTACCCTCCTACCTATTTAGATGAAGTAGATATGGAAAAAATAATTTAAACATTCATATACTATATGTTGACAAAAGATCACACCTTATGAAAGTGTGGTTCATTGGTTAAAGGCTTGATTTTTCATCCTAAAGGTGTACAAGTTATACTTAGGTGCAAGTGAGATACAATGAGCCAACATGATTACTTTAGTAAAAGATTTTATGTTTTTTTTTTTCAATTTTTTTTTTCATATGAATGAATTTTGGAACTTATTACAATAATGGTTTATAGTTTCCAAGTACATGACATGTTTTTTTCTTCATCATTTTTTAATAAATATGAATTTTTGAAAATGTCTTGTTTCCTTGTAAATTCAATGTTTTGTCTTTAAAAATGATAATAATTTCAAATCATAACCAAATTTATTTTTATTTTTTTACATTTATATATTTTCTTGTATAATAAACTATAAATTTTCTTAACACATCACATACATTTTACCTCATTTACATGTGGCAAAACACTTTTGAAAATCTAAAATTTTGCATCAATTTTGGAAAGTTCTTTGAAGTTTTAAAGTCTTAGAATTCCACATATTTTAGGGTATGAATGTTTTTTTAATGTGGTTAATAGGTGTTTATCTTTTTAATTTTCCCCCCATCAAATGTGTTTTTATTATATGAGTCCTTTTGATAGTCCTTTGCAAAATTGACTTCTGTCTTACACATTGCTGTTCATTTTTAGAGGTTCTAAATCAAAACTTAAATTTAAAATTTGATCAAATTGATTTTTGGTTTGAATTCCTTGACATTCATATAGATGAAAAAATAATAACTTACCATGATTACCATGGCTTTAAATGGTAAAACATAAATATTTATCCAATTTTGATTGTTTTTCTTTACGGTTCAATGCCCTATTTCGCTCGTTGGATTATGATTGCACCCACTTGTAACCTAAGCTAGATTGCCTAGCGTGCCTAGGTTGGCCTAGGCCTAGCCTAGCCTATTTAACCCTAGGCTAAACTAGGTGCCACCTAGGTTACCTAGCCCTAAGCCCAACCTATATGCTAAGGTACTTAACCCTAGGTAGGTAGCCTAGGTAACCAAAGCTACCTAGTAGGACTAGGCCACACTGTAATAAGCCTAGCATAAGGTATTAGGTCACTAGGTGCCTAAATCACCTAGTGACCTAGGCTATGCTAAATGCCACCTAGGTAGGTTAGGTGCCACTCAAGCTACCTAGCCCTAGACCTAGCTTAGATCCAACCACACACACTTCATTCTCCAAGCCTCAAAGTACATTAGCCAACATTGTGTTAGAGAGAGAAGAAAAACTATCCCTTTTCTTTTAATCCAATGCCTCCTTTACCCTCCCTCTTAAATAAATGGTGGCACACTCCAAATCTGACCTTCAAATTTTATGTTAGTGGCAACCAACTTGCTAAATAGTCCTACTTAGCTAGAATAGTAGCTACATTAGTTGGCATCACATGTATTAAATTAATGAAGATAAAAGGTAAGATCTATTACTAGTAACTTTGAAATTACAATTAATTCTTCTTGGAGGTAGAACATCTACAATAAAATTAGGCATCATAAGTTGAAGGGATGACAAATTGTTGTGAGACTTTATTCCATTATTACTAGTTTAGCATTGAGCTGCAGAAACACAAATGTCAATGAAGGTAGCACAAACTCTAGCAACTTCTTGAAATTATAGAATGAGAATGGGAACTTGGAAGAACTTAGCAAAACCTCTCAAAGCTGTGCACACATAAGAATAGGGGAAAACCCGTGTATGAAGTTAGTTTGGGGTTTATATTGGCACCATTTTACGAATCACGCCAAATGATTGAGTTATAAGAGTGATAATCAACAATTTACCCAAAAGTAAGCATGCTGAATTTATGCCACATACTTTAGTCTTTAAATTGTGACATTAAAAACTTAATAGTATCTTTTTCATGTAAGTAATTAGAAACCAAAAATATATATGTTTTTGAAATCAATTGTGCCTTCATGGTCAACATGGGACCAACTTTTGGAAATGGGTTTTTAGTTGTAGATAAAGCTTGAGGCCTCATGCTTTCCCATAATAAGGGCCCGCATGAGGCAAGGCCAAGAGTGGGCCTAATTCTAATAAAGCCTGCAGCCAAGGGTTTTATTATACATAAAACCCTGTGTCATTTTTTCCCCCATGGAAAAAAAGGAAAAAAAATAGGGGTTAAAAGTAAAAAATAAAAAAACAGAATCCTTGCCAATCATGGGAATTTTGAATATGGGCTTCATTAATCCAAAAAAAATCAAATTTTTAATGTGGTAGGGTATATTCCAATGTTGATAATGTAAGTAGAATGACCATGGAAATATGTCATGATTGGTTGATAGCCAACAAATGAGTTAAACCCTTTCACCATTGCATCCTCATTAGGGGCAATGAATCTTCAAATGACCTCACCAAAGTTCAAGCCCAAAATTGTAATGTATAGTGGGCATGGATAGACTCACCACCATTCCTATAAAGGTGTGGCCACGAATGCTTAAACATATGAAATATTGTTGAGATGGCAAGCAATATACTGAATAAGATTTGAGCATGAGAGAAGCCTGGTTTAAGTTTGGTTAGTGTCCGGGAAATGGTTATGAAGGGAATTTTGCAATAAGCCTATCCAATATGGCAAAAGTATTTACACCAAAAAGGTAATGTATGATAGTTGGAAATGTAGCAACATGTTATTACGAGGTATGCTTTGGACCCATCACCACTTCCTCACAAACAACCAACAACAATGTGTGGAATATGTGAGCACAACAAAAAATCCTTTAAATTTTGCTTGACCCCTTGCAATGACTATGTATTGATATCTGGACAAATTAACACCAATAAATTACTTTGAAATTTGGAACCATAGGTGATGTTCAAGGTTACATTGAAAAAAACACAATTATAATGAAGTTACAAACTAAAGACTTTTTTTGGAAACATAGAAAAAACATTTTAATCCATATAGTTAACATATTTAAAAAGTGGTTTGTGGACTTATATAGAGACCATTAAGCTTTCAACCTTTACTCTATTCAACAATTGAAGGATGCACATCATGGTCTTCTTTGTCGGCTTTCTTTTCAATAAGATTTTTCCAACTTATTGCATTCCATCACAAGGATATTTTCTTCCCTTGATGTCTTTGACAAACATGTGTTACATATTCATCCTATCCCATGAAACTCCAATGGTATTTAGTATTTACTTTCATTCATGTTATGAATAATAATTGCCATCCACAAGTTCAAAACCAAACATAAGTATATCCCCAATTGCATGGAATTGAAGAAAGAGTAGTTTTATCATAATACCCGTCTAACAATTTCCAATGCACATGTTGAATAATGTGGCACACTAATGTGTAAAAGGTACTTTGAAGTGAGCAATGAGAATTTTGAAGGCTCATATATGATGAACAAGTTGCAAATTGTTTGAGCCTTTGGTTTAGCTTTACTTTAGGTCAGTGTTGTGGGACTTGGATGCGTATAGAACATAAATATTGCAAATGAAAAGAAGGTGCTCCTCTCTTTGCAACTACACCTAAACTCATTAACACTTGCCATAAGCATGGCTTAACTTAATGGCATTGCATATAATGCATGTAATGCCTTCATTTTGGAAACCTTGATTATGCATGATTGTGTAATACCTCTCCCTAATTATTGAATTTTTTTACATCATACAATAACTTCACATGCTTGTATAAGTTGCACCATTTGAAATGGCATGGAATATATCTTCATGTTTCTCACATAGTACCGATGAGAATGACAACAATTGCAACTTCTTCATTGTTTTTGGGTATACCTTGACTAGTAAAACAAGGCATGTGTAACATGATGACTCTGATGTGAAAAGATTATTTATTTTGAAGCACATTTCAAAAATCTTCTTTGGGTTGATGGACAAAACCTGCAAGTTTATCTTGGATTGGTGAAAGTAATGGTCAAGTAAAGAAAAGACAAAGTCTTAGGGGCAAAGTCCCTTGAAGCTAGCGTACTCTATAATGAATCTCAACACTATATACCTCCCTACAAAGGGAGAGCCAACAAATAGTGAGATACCCAATTTATGTATCCTTGCCAATGAAGGTGGCCAAGCTCGCAATACTCATGGTTGAGTATGCACTATATCACCTTAATCTAGATACTGGAATTTCATTATATACAGTGAATGATTGTGCATTATCGAGTCTTAATTATTATAAACAATATTTAATGAAAAAATAACTCATGGCAAAAACAAATGAAACATTTTGGAATATTCATACCTTTGAAAATGAGGATTGCTTTCGATATCTTCTTTCAAAAAACTTGACATGTATTTGTTGCTTTTATGTGATCTACAATGTACCATAAATCCTACCTAAAAATTTCATAACTTCCATTATGTTGTGTATAAAATTGAATTAGTTGAAATTTCAAACCCTTTTCTTTCAAGCTTAATATTCCATTTAAGCTATGAAATGTAAGTTGTGAGTACAGAGTTTACTGACTTGAAATCTCAATACTTTCTATTTTGCACTCCAAAGTTCAACCTTCCATCTTAATTGTGACCAAAACATTTGTGTGTATAAAATTTAATGACTTCAATTTCAATTTTTTTTACTTCCACTTTATGTGTGCCACCAATTGTGTTCTTAGACTACAAAGCCTAAAGGTGTTTTGAAAGAGAAGGAGCATGTAAATGCACACCTTTTATAGAGTACATAATGGTAGTCCTAGAGGCTCTTCTGTGTTTTGAGGTCCCATTGCAAGGGTGGTAGCCCGAGCACTGGCATAAAAAAACATGGAAGAGCCGAGAAGGCTGCCACTATTTGGGCAATTTTTTTCATTCATCTGAATAGATTTACATCCATTTTTTTTCATTCCTCATCAACACACAAAAAAAATCAGAGCATGAACCTTAGGCATCATAAAAAAATTCCTACACCACTTAAGATGCCTGGCAAATATTCTGCCTGACAAGGAACCTCCAATTACAAAGCAAAAAAACTGCTCATTCTTTACATTGTGGCAAGAATCTCATTACAAAGTCTTTCAACTTGTTATTGATCCTTTCAAATAATAACCATGATTAGGTAAGAAGAGGCACATAGGTGGTTACCTAGTAGGATCAAGTAGTAAGTGAGGAGGCCACACAGGTGATCATTACATAAGTAAAGGCACTTTAGTGGACACTAAACCCTCGCAAAGGATGGATAGTAAGTGGTGACGAAACAGTTTTCAGTTGGGTTTCAGTTCCCTAGTTAACCATGGTGGTTAGCTCAGTTGCTTTTATTTAACTACCTATTTACTAGCTACCCACAAGCAGGTTGTTTGTAGGTAGGTAGGTAGTAAAAACAGCCCTTACCTATGTATAAACCATCTATTCACCTAATAGTTACCTATTTTCCTACCTATCTACCCATATATAAGAGACCTATTTCCTACAAAATTGGTTACCAAGGTCAATCCAACTGAGTTAACTCAGTTGAGGTTCATTGAGGTTCATCCATAATTGAGTAATAACTAGTGTGTTACCACGTCCTCAACCGATTTTTCCTTTCAAAACCTGGTTTTTTGGAATTTATTTGAATTTTCAGTGGCAGAAATCACTTTAAAATCCATATCTCCCACATTCTGAATCCAAGTCTTACCAAATAAATTTCATTAAATCCTGCTTATCAAGATCTTTCGAACAACACCAAAGGCACATTCCAATTCCTCTGAAATTTTCGGCTACAATGTAATTTAATTTTCAGTGAAGGAATCATTCAATATTCAAAGAAGTTTTGCACCACAAGTCCAAACAACATGGAACCAAGCCCATGCACCCCTCCTCGTCATGAGCTTTGCAAAGACACCAAGAACATGATCTGAAGCATCCTGGTTCGGTGGATCTCATAACTACAAAACAAACTACCGTCCTTCATAGATAGATGGGCAT
>Ga0209611_10000437_pt1 | contig 61099 bp, 43 predicted proteins | sample S1TSphgellanicum_3_FD_187693 | JGI IMG/M metagenome (GOLD analysis project Ga0209611, IMG submission 187693) | Host-associated microbial communities from peat moss isolated from Minnesota, USA - S1T2_Fc - Sphagnum magellanicum MG (SPAdes) (version 2) | ecosystem: Host-associated > Plants > Peat...
GAATTACAACTTAGTTTGTAAAGAAGTTACAACTTCAAAACTTATCCCATATTGTTTATTCTCCATTCCTATTTTGAACACTATATAAACAAAGGGGTGTGCCTATGCATTTTCACATTAAAAAGTTTGTGCACATGGGATGAGTTAATCAAAAGGCTCAACCCAAAACAAAAAAACAAATAATACACAATTCTAAAGTACATACCTCCTCAACCTACTTATCTATTTAGCTAGGTAAGTACCTAGTTTGACCTACCCATCTAGGTCAGCCTATGTACCTACCTACTTAAATACCTACCTATATGAGTAGGTATTTAGCCTAAGAAGGTAAAACTTACCTATTTATTTTCTTACCTAAGTAGGTAGGTAGGTAAGTAGGTAAGTAGGTAGGTAGGTAAGGATTATAGGCACCTATTTATGTACTTACCAACATAATATTAATATTTTTATTAAATTAAAATTTTAAATGCCACGTGGCATATTTACATTGGGCCATGTGTCATAATATAAGATCATCCAAGTCTTTGAATTGAACGTCTTAGATTATTTCAAAATAATAATAATAATAATAATAATATATTAAGACACGTGGCAGCACATGATTTGCCTTCAATTGTGACCAAAATAGTTGCATATTAGTCGCATGTGACAATACGTATACAATGGAATCAAAGGATGAAATGTATTTGTTGACTTTTTCTTTCATACAATACTCTTTGTCATTTGCGACTAGTTTATCACATGCGACTTGTCTTAGGTGACTAAAAGGATTTTAGTTGCAAAATGTCTCTTGCGACTAAAATTTAGTCACAAAGAGTAGTTGAAAATACATGTTTTTCTTCTAGTGCAAATAGGGTGGCTCGTAAATATCCTGATTTCAAAAAGCACAAAAAACATCTTCATATGCATGTCACATTTGTGGTTTGAATGGCCATAAAATGACAGATTGCCCAAAGTTTGTTGAGATGTAGAAAATGTTTCATGGGAAATCTGTGACGGTAGTTGAGGTTCAACTTGTTATTGAGACACAAATAGTCATTGTAGATGTGAATATGGTGGATGTTAATGTTACGACAAGAAGTAAAGTAATTAAAGAATAGGTGTTCAAGGATAGAAAGCCAAGAAAAACAAATAGTGTTATTGACTAGGAGAAAGAAAAGCGGTTGAAGTAGTCTATGTTGGAGATAATTCAACAAATTCAGAAAACAAAAACCATATTGAAGGGCCATCCACATCCATGGAGGGATGGAACACAACCTAGTTGGGTATGACAAATATTACTCCTTTGGACACACAAAAATATCGGGAAGTAATGAATTCATAAGTGAAACTAATCATAGTAAAAGAGTCTTTTTTGGACATTAGTAAGCAAATATTAGAAACAAATTATACTTTGAACTTAGGATAGTTGCTTAAAATAGCTCCTGAACTAAATAGATATCTTCGACAAAAGTTGAAACCAGAAAAAACTCAGAATGTGAATAAATCAACCATAGATAAATAAGTTGGTTCTTTAGTACTAGAAATAGGGATAGCTATTGTAGCAATGGATAATGATATGGTAGTTATCCAAGTACAAATTAAGAAGAATACAATAGAAGATGTGTTATTGGATGGAGGTTTTGGAATTAATATTATCACAAAATAGTTGAAATTGAGGTTGGGGCTTCCAAAGCATAAACCTGCACCATATAATCTAAAGATGGTAGATCAAACAACCACAAAACTAGTGAGCTTGATTAGAGATTTAAAGATATATGTTCATGGCATTCCTTACATAATTATGTTTACTACACTTTAGAATAATGTGGTAGATTCTAGTTATTCTATGTTGTCGGGGAGACCATGGTTGAGGGATGCTAAAGTGGCACATGATTGGGGAAATAACACTATTATCATATAAGAGAATGGGATAGTTCAAACAATTATAGTTACCAAACATTTGGGTAGTGAAGTAAGAAGACCAGAAGTGTTACTATGCTACAATTATCAGAATGGCATCACAAATGAAGAAGAAAATATCATCTTTACTATAGAGCCAAAATTGTTCTCCATAGGAACAATCAATTTACCTAAGACAATTCAATCTATTAAAACCACAGATGTGGAGATCATGGATAAGATGTGAAGACGAGTATTTCAAAACATTTATCTGAAGTACAGAGCATAGAGAAAAAGATACTTGGTAACAAATATGAGTGAGAAGTAGCTCTGGAGGATAAGGTGTGTCTAGAGACATACTACAAACATCAACCAGGGAGTGTTATAATGGATGAAACTCTAGCAAACATCAAAGCACAAGGATTGCAAATAGCTGGATGGATGTTAATTGAAGATCAATAATTGATGAAGCTCAATCTAGGAACTAATGTAAAATCACAGATGGTGTATGATTGCTTGTATTTTCTTTGGATCTAGTAGTTACCCTTCCTTGGAAACAATAAAACCCAAGACTGTCCCTGAAAATACCATAAATGCACTTTTGTCTGGATTCATATTGATGCCATATTCTTTGCACTTTTGAAAACATAAACTGAGATTTTGCAAATGACTCTCCATGTCACTATACATCATAAAGTCATCTAGAAATATCTTCATAAAACTATCCAAATATTTTCTGAATGTTTTGGTCACGACTCTTTAATATGTTGAAGGTCCAGTTTTAACTCCAAAGAACATCACCTTCCATATAAACCCAATTTGTAACAAATGTAGTCTTATATTAGAGCTATAAATATTTGATGATATCCTGAATATCCATCTAAGAAGGAATATGCTTCATACCTTGCTTCTCTATTCAACACTTCATCTATGAAAAGTCATGGGTATGGATCCTTCTTTGTGGCTCCATTTAGTTTTCTAAATTTTATAGTAGAACCTGTCTAAAACAATATTGCTGGGACCGGGGGGTCAGTATTGAATTAGAGAGGTTATTGAATTAGGTAGGGTCATACACTAGGCCATTTTAAGCCTCTTCTTATTAGGATATAAATAGGGGTGGGGGGGGTGGTGCTTGGGGGAAGGGGAGGGATAGGTTTGAAACAGGCGGTTGGAACCTTCGCAAAGGTTATTTCTCCGTAAACACCCCCCCCCCCCACCACAGACACGCGTATTTGCACACCCCTAACAACCCACCATGCTGAAGAAAGGCAAGAAATGCACGATGATGACGGACGAGGTCCGCATTGCTTTGTGCAACCACAAAAAATGCAACCCTACACTTTCGTAGGCTAAGCTTCAACATTGGCTCAAGTCAGAGCACAACATTGACGTCAACCAGCCTACGATTTTTCAGACCCTGAAGCATTCAGCTGAGCTACTCAAACATGATGAGGATCCCAACATTCAAAGCAAACACCAGCGGACTATCAAGTTCCCTGCGATGGAAGAAACACTCACTGAATGGATCCTGGCAAACCAATAACGCATCCCAATCTCTAGGGATCTCATCAAGGAGAACATCGCAAAGATCTTGGATCGCCTGCATCCAGCCATGAACTATTTGAATTCTCAAATGGTTGGCTGGAAGCATTCAAGGTTTGCCACGGAATCAAGTCTTTCCGTCGTTTTGGTGAGAGTGGCTCCGTAGACATGAATGTCGTCAACCTAGCCCTCCCAAGAATTCGCCAGCTGCTGGACCAGTATGTGTGGAAGGACATCTACAATATGGATGAAACTAACCTTTTCTTCCACATGCAGGTTTGGGACATCTGCTGTTTAATTGTGATATGCGTCTAGGTTTTCACCTTTTTCTAATGCTGACCTTGGCTAAACATTTTCAATTTTAGGCTCATAATTCCCTCGCGATAAAGTAACTTGAGGGGCGCAAACAGAACAAAGAGCGACTCACCTTGGCTCTTTGTTGTAATGGAGACGGTTCCGACAAGCTCCCCCTTTGGGTCATCAGAAAATACAAAAATCCCCGTTGCTTCAAAAACGTTAACCTTGGCAGCCTGGGCTGCATTTATCGAAGCAATGCAAAGGCTTGGATGATGCAAATCATCTTCTTGGAGTGGCTGAACGCATTTGACCTTCATGTTGCCAATCGTAAAATCCTTTTGGTTCTCGACAATTGTAGCGCACATGTCCCCCTTGAGGAACTCCCTACCCGCATCTAGCTAAAAAACACACGTGTCTTGTACCTTCCTCCCAATATGACATCCAAGATCCAGCCCTGTGATGCCGACATCATCCGCAATTTTAAGGCCAATTACCGCCATTGCTTCAACCGTCTCCTGCTGCAGTGCCTTGAAGACGACGTTGACCAAGTAGAAAAAATTGACGTGCTGTAGGCCATCCGGCTCGTTGTTCCTGTCTGGGCAACAGATGTCAAGATTGCGACCATCCAGAATTGCTACAGGCACCGCTAGATCCGCACGACAAAGGGCCCTGGGTAGGCAGCACCGACTGAGGAGGACCTCATTGATAAGGATGTCATTGACGAGCTAGAGTCGCAGATTACCAGGCTACACTACAAAAATCCGATGGACATTAAGAGCCTTCTCACCTATCTGGATGAGGATATTTTCTCCTACATACCGACGATTGACGAAATCATTGATGGTCATCTCCCTCAGTCAGAAGGCACTTAGGCTGATGATGCTGACGAGGAGGACGACAATCAAGAAGTTGCTCCAGTGTCAACTAAGGAAGCCGGCAACATGCTGTAGTCCCTAGAGACTTTCTGGCTCTAGCAAAACAGTGATAATGCCGTGTTTATCTCATCATTGAAGCGCATGCAAGAAAAGGTCAGCATGTTTATGACTCGCCAAATGGTGCAGAAGAGCATCAATGACTTTTTCTAACTAGTTTAGGGAGGTTTGCAACGATTTTGTAGCTTTTTTTTTGTGTTTTGTAGGTTGTATTGAATTACAAAATTTTTGGGACCATAAAAAGTTATTGAATATTGAATTAGAGAGTTTTATTGAATTGAGTATGGTCCCAATGTTGGGACTGGGTGCAGATATTGAATTACGAAGGTTATTGAATTAGATAGTATTGTATTAGACAGGTTCTACTGTATACAATTTTTCAACTTGCCATTTTTTTAAAGTACTATTATTATGGGTGACAGCCATGTAACTTCTTCTACAAATTCAATGAATCCAATTGCTAACAACTTATTTATATCTTGTTTGATCGCTATAACATAATTTGGATTTAATCTATACCTGGCCTAATGTGTCAACAACGATATAGCAATGTCCAACTCAATTATGTGTTGTGTTAGCTCTAGTGGAATCCGTTTCAAATCTTTATATGTCCATGTAAAAACATGTTTGAATTCCTTCAACAATTGCTCCACTTCCACACTTTGCCTCTTTCTAGTAGTGCATTAATCCAATCATTTAAGTTTATAATGAGGTGATTAAAAAATTTGAGAAATTTTGGCATAATAAAAATAAATAACAAGTATGTTTGAAAATGATTGGTCAAATTGAGTTTCAAACCTACTTTTTCATTAGAAGTTTGATGTATAATTTTATTATAATAATATTTAAATGTTGAAAACTTACAAGTACATTTTAAGGCTACATCGTGTTGAAAATGGAGAATATTCAATAATTCATTTACTTTCATCTACTTGTACAAGTTTGGGGGAAAAAAAAATTGGTTATTTTAAAAAAATATATTGCATATTAGATATGTGATTAATCAACATCATTGTGATAAAATTAAAGATTATCCTCATGTTAATCATTAAATAAAAAAACATTTCTATTTCCAGTACAATAAAACTTATTTATGGCTACTTGTTCTTTTTCGTGACAAGGATAAAAAATTGTTTACTTTACCATGCTTTCACCCTTTTAAATTTTAGTTTTATATCAAAAGCCAAAATTTTGTTCATATGTCATATGCATTAAAAACCCATTTACATCTAGCAAAATTTTGAAATGATATTTTGAATTTCTAAAAGTTTCAAGCACCACAATTTTTAAATTATGAACGCATTTCATATGTGGATAGTAGGTTATTATAATTATAAAAAAATTCCATCAAGATTTTTCTAGGGTAAAAGCACATTACAGTGGACTTTTTTGGAAGTAATAATGGTTGTTTTTATTAAGTGAGTCAAGTATTGTTGCATTATATTCGAATTTATTTGAGAGACTTGGCAAAAGTGAAATGAAAAATTGAAACCTACATTCTAATCTTTCAAACCCAAATTTTTTTACCAAAAGGATAAATGTTCAATACAAAATGGACTTTACAAAGGATGGTACATCTAATGTCACAGTCCAAACTACCTCAAAAAAAATATCATCATGAATTATTTTTTTCTAACTTGGAGTTGGAAACTAAGCCTATAATTTTTTACCACCACACAATGAAATACCATAACACTCAAGATGAAAAAAATCAGGTAAGAAAAAGTCTTTAAAAAATTTTAAGATTTAAAATGAAAATTTCAATTCATAAAGTCCATTTCGATATGAATTGATTTTTTCAAGGCCCATATTTTTAGAGGCTTAAAAAATAAAATAAAATTATGGTGGTATGAACTAGGAAATGGAAGAAAAATGTGAATTTCAACATCATTTAAATGTTTTTTTTGAAAAATCACTTGATTTGGATTGTAAAAATGGATTTTCATTTTCCTTTTTTGGGTGAGTGTAGTGTGCATTTACCCTTTATTAAAAGAGTCCCTAGCCTAGTGTTGAATAAAATTGATTTTGGGGTGTTTACTAAAACCAAAACTCCATTTATTAAATTAAATAATTTTTATAAATTCTTCAACACTCATATAAATCATTTGGCACAAATGTTTTTTATCAACATGACATTAAAGTGTCATTACATAAAAATGTTTGAAAAAATTGACAATTTTTTGGTTTTTTGATATGGTTTTTGGTTCGTTTGACTATGATCGCACCCTTTTGCAAAACTCTATTTAAGGCCTCTTTCACATTTGCATCATCATGTAGGTGAATTTCACCCAACAAATATGGATTGAAAAAGGCCCCTACATAATACAGTTCATTCATCAACATCTTCCACCTTTGGTAAAAAATTGTACTAGATTTGTTTGGAAAATTTTCATATTCATGTAGATTGAATAATGATTAGACTTTACATGGTTTCAGATCATCATTGGAATTGATATATAAATAAACTATAAAATTTAGAATTTAGAGTTTTTTTCCCAATAACTTTTGGATAAATGTAAAGATAAGTTGTAAAATTCAAAGAAACAAAAATTTATTATAAGAATATATTGTACAAGTCGGACATATGATTAAACCATAAATTTTGTGCAATGGTTGCATGCCATTGCAATTTCCAATTTCAAGTCCTTATCTTTTTGAAAAGAACAAAAGACCTGGGTGTGGCTCATTATATTGTGGACGCACCTTCCCATTAAATGCCCTCAATGACATTAAGAATAGTTCCACCATGTGTACAAAGTTGGCACAAAATAGTATCTCAAAACTTGTCTTTCTTTACATTGGTTCAAATAGTTCTTGCCTTGATGAATGACTTTTGACAATGATTACCACGTGATGCATTGACAAAAGTTGTCCAATCAAGATCAACAACAGTTTGCTCAATGATAGGTCTGAGTTTGAACAACCTTTCAAAATTGGTTACAAATCGTGTTTTAGTGGGGTTTAATTGCATTAAGTTGGTTTCATAACAATGAAAGATTGCTAATGGTGCATGGTATGAAGGAAACAATAGCGTTTGCCTTTTTCACAATTTGTTTTACCCATGTTGCTTTTCCCTAATCTTCTAATATCAAGTCTAGATAATGAACAACAGAACTTTGAAATTAAATAGTTGGAAAACGACGAATTAAAAGGTCAATTGGGTGAAAGCATAGTTAAGTAGACCAATTAGTGTACTTTTTTGGGTTGAATTACAAGTACCTAAAAATATATCATGCAATTATCAAACATGTAATTGGTTGGGTAGAAAGATTGAAATTAATATGGTTCTTGATTTTATGTGAAAAAATATGATAAAAACATATTTAATCGATAATTAAGTAAGATTATTGTGAATGAAAATAGGTGCAAGTAGATTAAAACAATATCCAAATCAAAAAAAATAAAATGGAAGCTTAAAAATATACCATAGATTTTGTGAAAACATGAAATTTAGAAATGTTATATTTGGTTTTTGGAAATGAAGTAAGTTTAAGACATTTAAAATTTTTATTTTCAAACACATTATTTACACACACTTTCATGGTGCAATTGTTTTTCATTCTTATGAAATTTACATTCTTATGATGTCAATTAAGGCTCCATGGTTTTGCATTATGATAGGACGAGTTTTTGAGCTATTTTCATGTTTAGATGTGAAAATCACTACTCTTAAATTAGAGAAGACTACTTTTGTGGTTTAGTTGATTGTGTTTTCACCTAATTGTACTTTTCATGTTCGAAGCATTTTTTGTACAAATTTGTACAATGTTGTCAACTCCAACAGTTTCAATGTATCTAGGGTGTAAGCAATGTAAAGTGAACAACTTGATTACCTTATCCAAACTAGAACAAGTAAATTTAAAATAGTAACAAAACCCATTATAAAGTTTTGGAACATTGAATGTTTTCATTTCAATGACTAAATAAGATGTATGTTTACTTTAATGTGCATTGATTTTCATATTTCAAACTGTAAAAGTAGGTTTTAAGTAGGTTTTTCAAAATATAAGTAGTTTTTGACATCTACTTTTCACTATAAGCTTTTGGTTTCAAGACCTATCAAGTAGGTTCTTATAAAAAGGAAATAAATGTATGACTTGCTAAAACATATGTTGATCTTCATTTCCTAACTTATTACATATCAATTTCATTATTTTTTAAAATCAAAAAGTAGGTTTGAACACATATTTTTCAATTAGTTTGAAATGTATTTTTAATTTATTTTTAAAATTCATTTATTTTTAATTTTCTTAGAATTAGATTCTTATAAACTTAAAAGAGCCAATCAATGTTATTTGACACATACTTTCACCTAATTTGATGTTACTTTATGGTAGTTATATGAGAGGCGCAAGGTTAAAGTGGAGACATCTACTTTTTTGGTATATTTTATTTTGCTTTGACCTTTTAGCCAATGCATTACATATGTAATTTTCATCCTTTTGCTCCCCAATTGTGTCAATGGAACTTATGAATAGATCATTGCTTAAACAAGCAAGTATTACATTCAACAATGGACGTCATGCAATGTTGTCCCAACTATTAGAACAAATGGTCGTTCCATATTTATGAATCAATTTTCACATCCTCTTAGTTACCTGTTTGGACACATTTACCTTGGATTGCTTTAACAAATCTGTGCACAATCCATGGTATGACGAGGTTTTGTCGTACATTTGAGATTCGGAGGTTGTTTTCATATCTTTTATGAACATTGGGTGTTGCACTTGACATGGAAGGGGATGTTTGCTTCATAAAAGAAAGTTGCCCACTTCTTGTCCAAATTTGTTTTTTAATTGAATTCAATTTCTCAGGCAATGAATTAAAGATGTCGAAAGGTTCAAATGTTGTTATTTGTGGATTTGTTGGGACCATTTGTGTTGTTTTTAAAGGGGGGGGGGTGAAATTTCGAGCCCCTTCCATTTGAAACGTCGAAATAGATTCTCCTTCCACTAAAGGATTTAACATTTCCATGGCCACGTCCTTTGTTCGCCCATTTGGGATATGGGTTGGTACTTCCATGTCGTTTAGTGATGGAGGGACAAGTCCATTGCTATCATATTGATAACCCAAATGGAAGAACATTCTATCTTTATGATGTGAAATAACATTACCGCAAAACTTGCATTCCACCTTCCTTAGCTTGTCCTATGGCATCAAATACCATGGACTACACATGTTCCACCTTCCTTCCATTGATAAAACACTATACATAAGAACAATACATTTGATTAATATAATTAAGGTATTCAACAATAAGATCAAATTTCACCTTTAGGGCTTTGGGGTGAAAGCACATTATGGGGGGTCAAAAATGTTGTCACATTGTACTTCAACCATGGTAATATTAGAGCATATGTTTCCAAATTTTTTGCATATTATGGTAGATTATAACACAAAGAATTCAATTGCAAAGAAAATTCATTTTTTCAACTTATATTGTGCAATTTTGAAATATATTTGTGGTAAAAAAAAGTATGGCACTATGAATTAAAAAATGTAGTTCAATATACTTTATATACATGTCGTGAAAGTGCCCAAATTGGCCCTCTTGTAGTGTGTTTTCATCTTACAATTGAAATTTAACACCAATTGCAAATGCAATATGATAATTTAAAATTCAAACATCCATAAAGGTTTCACCCCTCCTTCCTAAGGTATATAGTTGCTTATGTCATTTACAATTAAAAGTTAATCATAAATCTAATTGTTAGTTTGCAAATTTTTTGTGAACTTATATCACTTATATCCATATTTGTATTAAATAATTTCAACATTTTTGTGATAGACTTGTTTTGTAGTACAATATCATAATTTAAAATTTTTTCATTATCATACATTTAACATCAATGTCTTTATATGTGGGTAAAAACATAGTAAAAAGAACCATGGCAACCAAGGTTGGGGTCCTTACCAAATACTGGATTTTACACATGTTAGCAAACTTTTCTTTGGGTGGTACCACTAGGAACCACCTTGCCAAAATCATAAGAAAGTTGAATTAAATTTAGAAAATAAAATTCCATCTACTTATACATTGATTTATTTGATTGGACTAGATGGGCTATGTGTTCCCCACCTATGCACACACTCATGCAAAATAATGGACACCTAAAAACCTATAATATGCATTAACATTTTGATTCTTGAACCATTTGTGACCCATTCCTGACCCAGTTTTTGACTTTTTCTTTTTAATTATCCTTACATTTACACATTAGATACTTTTTCTTGTTTATTTAGTACATCCACAAGGGAATGATCCAAATCTAGTCATTAAAATAACAAAAGGTGGAAATAGTTATCATTTGTGTTCTTGACATCAATGGCCTTTTGGGGCTTCACGATCTTGATTTAAAAACTTCATAACTAAATCAAAATTGATTCAATCAATTATTTATAAAAGACATCAAGTAGGTTGGCATTTGAATTATTCTTGAAAAATAACATTTGAGAAATTTTTTCAAAAAATAGATTGCTTTTGATTTTCCTAATAAAGAAAATCCCTCATGTGATATTTTTAAATTTTTTTGCTTATGCATTCATTTTCCACATCAAAACACATTTTTTTGTAAATTTAATTGGACTTTTGAATTCTACATGACTTGGGTAACCTTTTGATAAATAATTTGGGATGAATTTTTTTTTATGTGAATCTTATATTTTTCTAAAGTTGGATCATAGGAATGTGGGGTGTGACATTCCTAGTGGTACCACCCAAGGATAAGTTTGTTCGTGTCCTACATGTAGTGGTCTATTAAATATTAAATACGTGTTTTAAATGTAATTTCTAGGACCAAATATAATATTGAGACTAAACATGACTCATATTATGATAAAAATCATATTTTTTTGCATGAAAACCTTAATTATAATCAAATGTATAATTTTGTTTTTAACCACGATAACAAATTTTACAGTTTTTTGACCATTAAAAACATTTAGATTCAAAATCAACAACATTCGTTAAAAGGATTCAACATATGTGCATTTAAAAATATAAACACATGTGGTCCTTCTTATGAAGTATATTAAAACCCATAATAAATTTTAGAACATTTGATGAAGGTTTGAGTAACAAAAAACATGTTCACATTTTTTTAGTGTAGTGTATATATATAAACCCAAATTTACCAATGACCTTAAATTTTATGTATCATTTTCCATGAAAATGCAACATTGCCTTCCCTTAAACAACAAAAAACATTTTGTCTTTTAGGAAATCTTAATAATTTTACTTTTTTGAAGGTGATAAACATGTTTAAATGTAAACAAAACACACCCAGCGAAAGGCAATTTAGGGCATGCTTTTATAAAAAATTTCATATTGGGCCCTTTGGTTCATCCATATATGGTCTTTTACAAATTTGGAGCATGAATGGTTAAGTTTAGCATAGAATTAAGGACGAGTGAAATGAAAAGCAATATTCAACTACAAACTTTTCATTACTTTATGACTATTAAAACAATTGAGAATCACACAAAATTTTTTGGGATGAAATTTCATTAATAATAAAACATGGCGCAACAAACCTAATTATATTTTGATGTTTCAAACTTTTATAATGATTTTTCAAAGTTTAGAATTATAGAATTTAAGGATAGTCAACATAATCCTTGGTACATTATACTATGAATGTAACCCATGTGATATATTTTTCAAAAAGTTGTCAAAAAACTATGATCATGGACAATATTTTCATAACACCTAAACAAAATATGAGCCTACATTGAAGTTAATTTATTTAAATTTTCATTCAATTCTCAAGCACTTTGGGAAACCTAATCTATATTTGTTAGGAGCCTTCTTGTAATTGCAATTTTGCAATTTAAAATATTTATTTCCCAATTATATAAATGATATGAATGCCAATATCTAACCATATATTTACTAAGGAAGCTTGATCAACATATATATGATACATGAAAAAAATAATTAATTATATTTTCAATTACCTTTCTTGGTATAAATGTTCTCAAGATGTTTGGTGGCTCTAATTGTTTTTTCAAATTTATGTTTCTAAAACTCACCTACAAAGTAATGAAAACAAATCATACCTGAAGTCATGTTTGAAGCAATGATACATGTATGATACTTATTACTTAGGGTTTAAGTTATATATATATATATAATTTACTTCTAGGGCTCAGGTTTAAGTTATATATGTGTTCTTTACTTCTAGGTAAGATCTAGGGCTAAGGTTTAGGTTTCAAGGTCTAGGTTAGTGTAAGGAACATGCAAAATTCTAGGTGATGCTCAGTATACAAATCAGTCCTGGCCAAAAAGCCACTTTAAACTCTAGCATCACTATTGATGTTCCATGGTACCCCACACAGTAGACTATATTATAAACCACTCTACGAAGTGATAGTCTACAATGACAGCACTATATAGTAGATTGTGTATTGCTAAGTTTAAACCTAACATTCAAAGACAAACTGAACATTGTATTAAAACAGAAAAATAATCACAAATGGAGAACAGGAATCAAAGTCAGTCTTTCCAGGTCTCCAAAAACCAGTCAGCGTGAGGTGTCTTTAGAAGTGTTCTGCAGATCAAAATCATCACCCCAGCTGAGACAACCAACAGTGTTCAACATTGTCTTCAAGAATTCAGAATCCGCTATTGCACAGCTGCAGCTGCAGGCCTGCTGCTGTACAATACTATAGAAGCTGGCAATCCTGAACTTGTTGTCTAGACACGTTCTAAATTCCTTGTCCTGGAAATATATACAATCCTGAACTTAATAGAGATCTCGTAGAGGGCTGTAGTTATGTTCCTGCCTCTCTACTTCTTCTCTAATAAGGCAAAATTACTCATGCGGTACTGCAGCTAGCTTCAAGTTTCAATACCACCCAAGAAACTTGTTTTCACAAAATAAGCTAGGCAACTAACTAGCTGCAGCACTTGTAGGTACTAGTGACGCAATACCTACCACATGAGATTTAAGACCAGCTAACTGCAATCATGACATGACCTGTAGCAGCAGGAAGACACTCTAGATTCATACGTGTTTACTCCTTTCATGAATCCTTTGAAAGCTTTGGATTGATTTTCTGATCTAGGTTGAAAAATGATCACTGCAGGGTAATTTTGATCATCTGCTGCAAACTTGTTGCAACATCTAGATCATTCCTTGCTGGTGGGATCCTGCTTAATGCTGCGCCCATGCCTTCCTGTCAGGTGGTGGTGGCGTTGGTGGCGGTGGTGGTGGTGGCGGCTGGTGCTGCTGAGAACTTGATCCACCACACTTCACCTTTGAGCCTGTACTCACCATCAGTACAAATGAGAAGAGCAGAAAACATGCAGCATCAATGCACAGTATCAGTAGTAATTCAGTAATAGAGCAAGAAGATCATTTCAAGCTGCTGCTACTACATGAGGTTCATACAAATAGCTGTTGCTCTGCTGCTGCAAGTTCATACAAATCAACAGCTGATCAGTTAAATACTGTATTGCAAGCTGTTGTAATGACAGTGCAGACCTGATGATCATCAGCTATCTGTGTTAGATGCAACTATATCTTGTCTATTGATCATGCACAGCAGGTTCTGATAAAGATTTGTAGGTTAAGTACTTCAGTACGATTCACATGTATCAACACCTTTGTGTATCTTACTATAACGATGCTGGAATGTATGTTGCTAGTAATTATACATGTGCAAGATCATGTGTTGGGGGCGATTGCTGCAAGAATATGCATGTGTGTACCTTTTCGCTTTTGCCATGATTTGGATCCGGGGGCCTGATAAGGAGGATAATGGGAATCGTAATATGATCTCTGCAGCTGCTGGGATGTGCTTGCCAACTCATGGGGATGCGGATACTGGTCTGCAGGAGCCAAATCTGCAGCTCTCATGTGATTTGGGTTAGAGTTCATCTGGTTTGGAATGTCACGGATTCGGACGTGGTGCTGCTCGGGCTGGTGCAGCAGCTGCTGGCCGTGATGATGATCCTGCCTGAATGCAGGTGGGACGTAATGTGGCATTACCGGAGCAGGCGTGAAATGATTTGGGTGATGGTGGTAGGGCGAAGGAGTACGAGTGCATGGAGTGCGTATGCCATTCGTCCATATTGGACCGCCTGCTCTCCTTGAGAAGTGGACCACTTGTTGTTGCTGCAGATGTGGTCGCGGCTGATGCTGGACGTGATAGGGCACCTGCTGCCGACGGGATCCGGCTCCACCGGCCAGGACTGCCCGAAGCCAGGGGAAGTTGGGAGCAGGTGGTCGAGGTGGGAAAGTATTGAACATATTCCGATGAACTGCTGCTGGACCATGCAGAGGATTAAGATAATACTGTACTTGCGTTACTGCAATAGCTGCTGCCTGATGTGCAATTTCCGCGATGGCCCATAGAAACTGAGTGCTTTGGAATATTGGAGCAGCAGCAGAAATTGGGTGCTGCAGCGGGCCGGGAGGATGATGCTGTTGCGCTGCTGTTGCAACTGCCCATGCTGTAAATGCCTCCAGTTGATGTGCATATTGCGCCTCAAGGATCGAAGTAGGCATTGGAGGTATGCGCGGGGGCGCTGCATCGGGCCTCCAAAAGCCGGGCATATGAAATGCTCGATGGAGCAATGATCTGCAGTTTCGAGCTGTTGCGGAATGCTCCTGATGATGGCTATGTAGGTGTGGTGGCAACCCACGGTGCTGCATGGCCAGCCGATCACGGCATCGTTGGTGTTCAACATTCTGACGCATGAACCGCTGCTGCCGCTCTGCATACAAACCGGCCGGATCGTTCACTCGTCTCCACTGAAATGCGGCCATAGGGCCAGCTACCTCGCGGCGGGTGTGTCCTTCCTGAGTTGTTGTAGTTCGCGCACCCACAACTCGTTGAGCACGCGATATCGAGTTACCGACGCGTGGAGCTGGATTGTCTCGGTGGACTGCCGCTTGTCTATACACAGGGTCATCCACACATAGAGCCAGATTGTCCATTGCTGCTTGAGCATTCTGCACAGAGCTATCCACGCATGGAGCTGGACTCAGGTCGGCTGCGCCGGCTTGAGCATACAAGGAGTCATCCAGGCATGGAGCTGGATTCATGTCGATTGCCGCTTGAGCATACACAGCTGGGTCATCCAGGCACGGAGCCAGACTGTCGAATGCCGCTACAACATGCACAGAGCTATCTAGGAATGTAGCTGGATTGATGTCGACTGCCACTTGAGCATACACAGCGTTGTCCACGCATGGAGCAGCAGCTGGACTGTCGATTGCCGCTTGTCCATCCTCAGAGCTATCCACGCATGGAGCTGGATTCATGTTGCCTGCCGCTTGATCATATACAGAGATATCCACGAATGTAGCAGCAGCTGCATTCATGCCGATTGCAGCCGCTTGAGCAAGCACAGAGTTATCCACGCAAGGAGGACCTGGATTCATTCCGATTGCCGCTTGAGAATACACAGAGTTATGCACGGATAGAGGAATTGGATTTTCGACTGGCACCACTCCAGCATTCCCTACAAGCCAAGAGTAGTAAGAATGTTATTTTCTCGAAGCCCTAAACGGCTCTTTGGGCGGGCTCTTGAAACAGCAGCTGTCATAGTCACAGACTCACTAGGGTTTCAAGGTTCTAGAGTCTATGCCTTTTATGATCCTTGAACAAGAAAAGGGAGATCATTTGTTTCCTTCAGGAATTCATCAGGGAACTGAAGGATTACCCAAAACTCGCAGGCTGAAGTGCATTATGCCCCCAAAAAGACACAAAACAAAACAAAACAAAGAATAATCATACTAAAACCAAAAACCAAAAACCTCAAACCTAAATTTTTTTAACAAAAAGTTTAAAGAAAAGAAAAAGGAGCATGTATCCTCTTTACTGGCTTCGAAGCTCACGATGTCGACTCGTGCAGGACTACGACATCATGAGGTCCTCTGCATCTAGAGAGCTGGAGCTGCAGTATAGTTGAGCTCTACTACTTTACCTGCAGCAGCGGCTGGAAGCCTCCGATCCGACGACGACCCAAGGTTCCTCAGAGCATTAAGCGCCTCTTCAGAACACGAAGCAACAAATTTCACGAGGTTCTCCCGGTCTTTTCTTTATACTCTTCCTGTACAACTCTAGCAGGGTGGAGCATGACAGTGAAAACTACATGCTACAATAAGATAATCATCTCAACACCTGTATGAAACAACTATAAAACATGAGAGCTGCATCATCGATCGAAACATGCACTACTGCAAGTGAGAAAAAAAATGTACCACGCTGCTGCATTGGTTTCACATATTCTACTGGTAGCCGAGAATAGTGAGTAATAACGGCTCCACGAAATGATTATCTCCCTACAAAAAACCAACAGCATGAACGACCTTCAAGTCACATATATGAGAACAGGTGCCGGAAATTTTGTTCCGACGGAAAAGGCGCGACAGTAACCTTAAACCTACCCCCCGTCCACTGTCATAACACACTCTCATAATTCATACAGCGCTTAATTCAGACGCCATTGATCTCGCTGCTGCTGCTTCTAGATCATGTATGTCACAACCTTCTCCTCAGTGTAAAACCACTCTTGTGGAAGATTTAGCAACACAGCACCACGATGCTTAAAGGAAATAAGTATGCACTCCATATAGCGTTTCCACGAGGAGCAAGGATTCTCTAAAAAGGAAAACGACAATATAAACCATCACACGAAGAAGTGTGACGAGAATATCGCAAAACTGAAACGACAATAAAGAAAGGTGATTGAAACGTACAGGAGTCGGTCATTAAGATCACCATAAACAATCAGAGACTTGATGTCCTCAACTGTAGCTTAATTCTGCCCTGAGTCGTCCACTCGGGCCGTATCTTGTAGATTTCCCTGGTCGGCCAGCCGCCTTGTCTAGGTCACACTCGCTCAAGAAATTGTAAGAAATAAGTATGTCCAGAGCACGCTCGAAGATCTTGCAAACCATTAACAAAAGATCAAGCTCACAGGAAACCTCAAAAGGAAAACAAAGGACCACCCTCATGAACAAGTCTTCTACTTTGGGGGAAAAAGTTGGGAATTAAAACATTTTTTCAGACTTGTAAATTGTGTTGTCTTAGGTAAAATGTGTTTTGCCACTTTTGTGACTTCAGAAATTGTTTTAAAGACGCACACATAGAAACATTGATCTGTTGTGGCATTGGGTGAACCATCACATACCAGCCTTGGTACTGTCAATCTAAGTGGTGAAATTTTTTGGCAAATTTTCACCACTTCCAAACAAAAAAAGAACAAAAGAAGGGTAGTGTGAATCTTACAAAGGATTTTTTTGTTTGGAAAAAGGGCCCAAAGTTGCCATACTTAAAGGGGAAAAAAAACTGAAATCATCATATTTAGAGAATAAATCCCAATTTTTCTTTTGGCAAATTTTAACAACTTGTAGGTGACAAAAAAAAAAGGGGAGGGGGAGGGGTGGGGGCACTGCAAACCCTACAAAGGATTTTTTTAAAGGAAAAATGGCCCAAAGTTGCCAAGTTTTTAGAGGAAAAAAACTCAAGTCACCATATTTCGACAATGAGTTGCAGTATATTGCCAAAACATAGCATGAATGAACTCAACTTTTCTAATACAGTGTACAATGTGTCCTCTCTGACCTGTAGCCAAATTTTGCTAAGATCTCTTGTAGGTGATCACCAACACTCTTACCTCACAAAATTGGAAAAAAAAAAAAACCCTGCAGGTACCATTGTAAAAACCCCAAAGTATTTTTGGATTGCCTCTAGACATTGTAAATATACCATCCTTAGAAAAAACCTTAAATTTTTTTGGGTTGATTTAAAAACCCCAAAGTATTTGGGTTGCTTCCAAACATTATAATCATATGGTCCCCAGACTAAATAATATATTACTAGGGTATCCATGTCCAGACCAGAAACATTTCAGCCCCAGGCTATACATAACCTCTAAGTTAGGCCTCAAGTGCAAGAAGGTGAAATTTGGGTGTAGATGCTGGACCTGCTGGACCTTCACCCTGATCTTGTTTGTTTCCAGCCCTATGTATATGCCATTGTCATCTTCTTGGAATTCAGAATAGGAAGTTAATGGAATAAAGGGGTAGGAGATAAGGGTGTATATAGGTATCTGCTTAGACAATTGGTCAATGGGCGAGCATCTGTGGTCAAATGAGGCACGCAGGTTAGCAAGGCCGGTGGAGGATGCACACTCCATCCTACCTAGACAAATTTGAAGTTGAGCACCCTTGGCTGATAATAGTATAGGGGGATGGGTAATCTTATAAGGTTACAGGTCTGAGAAAGCACATAGAGTCCAATAACTTCTTGTGAACCAAAAGAAAATGGGTTACAGCTTTTCTTAGGAGATGTCTGAAACCATGAAAGAGAAACATACTCCATAAAAGTGATGTACTTGAATATGCTGTGAGTATGCCAATGGCATATTCCATCTCACACAAGCCAGTAGCCATCTGTCTTGAGTGGCCACCACCACCCACACCTAGCAGCCTGCTGGCTGGTACCCTGTAGGTTTTCATCCTTTGAATGGAAATTTTACCAAAGGATGATTTGTGTACACTGGTCTTGGATATATATTTAAGACACACCTTCTCAAGACTTGTGGGATTATTTGTGTCAACCTTCCTTCTTCTTGTACTTGAAGTGTGTAGGAAAGGAGAAAAGCTCGGTTTCTCAACTCAGGCTAGCATAAAAAAGAAAACAGGAGTGAAAAAGACTTTTCACACCAATCTGCTCTTGAGCTGCCTTATTATCATTGCTATTGTTGAATGGGACTGTTGGATATTACTTTATTTTAGATTTTTAAAATTAAGCTGTTTTTGGTTAGGCATTAACATGTTTCCTATCTGAATAATGCTGACCCCAGGTCCCACCACCATGAAACAAACCTTTTGAACTTATGTTGTATAGCGTGTTTCATATTGGAGCTATCAATGGTGATCATGATGTTCAATAATGTCAACTGAACTTGATCAAGTTTGGTAGTTGAAGACATTTTGAAACCTGTTTACCATATCGCTTTTGCAAGGTTGTTTGGGCTTGGACAATGTTGTACCTCATTAAGTACAATAATGTCATTCCTTCACACACTTTTTCAATCAGTCATTTAATTTGGGTTGAGGAAATTTAAAATTGGAATTAACAAGGTCTTAAAATGATAGCAATGAGACGTAACTCTAATCCCTATTATTCTCAAAGGCATACTTTTTTGAGTTTAAAAAGATATTTTGCACTTAAAGAGCAGTGTTTTGTTTGGGTTTTTCTTTTACATTTTTTCACCTGAAAAGTATTATTTTGACACATACTTAGGATTTTTGAGGAAAAGTGGCCCTAAAAATAAAATGCCAGATTTCAAATTTTTTTTGAAATTTCCTGATTTCTACAACAGGTTCCAGCAGGTAGCCAAAATACAAAAGGGTTTTGAAATTCTTTTACATTCATCACATGAGTTGAAGGAAAAAAAACTTGTACAAGAGAGAATAATTTAATTTTATTATGCTTAAAACCAAATAAGAATTGTAAAAAAAATGCCTTGATAAAACTCAATGTGTCTTCTACCCAACAAGTGGTTTTGTTGCAAACTTGAAGATAGCAGTAAGAATGTTCAATACCATTGGTATTGATGACCAGATCCTCCTCTTCACACTTTTGGACCTAACTCATGTTGGAGCTATTTTGGAAAACAAAACCCATGTCCATCATGTAAATGGGCCAAAGGAAGCAGCCCTATGATTTTGGAAGACCCTAATCAGTTACAAAATATTGAATCTAGGAACCTTTCCTTCCAGATACAGAAAGTCATAATTCTCTAGGTGGAAAAGATTGTTTCTATATTGTCCATATGAACTGGCAAGTGGTCACAAGGGGTGATGGGTGTTCCATAAGGGATGTGCCTACTATTGCAACCTAGCTCTAGGTACCCTAACCCATCCTGATAACTTAGCAGCATTTGTACTTAGGTCTTTTTGAGCACTACAAGTTTTACACACACTTTTGACCCAGGTTTAAGTAACTATACATTTCAAGAGTTGGATGTCCAGATACGTACTACTAGCTAACGACTATGCATAAATGGAACTACTAGAGTCCATTCCAATATAAAAAACCCCTTGATTAAAAGTCAAATGCTAAAAAGAGGGGGCCTGGGATCAGAAGACGCCACCCGAAATTCTAGAATAGTCCTACAAAGATCCTTTGACCACGTGCAAAGAATACCCGTCACCGCCATGTCGACAGTTCCCAGATGATGAGAGCTGCTTCCAAACGTGTCGGTTCCATTCTCGACTGCATTAGTAGCGCCATGAGGAGGAGATGATGTTTAATAGGTTTTGTACACTTGTGAGTACTTTAAAATGAGAGGTAGCTGCACTTTTGTGAATGGTTGTGATGGATGAATCACTGGATGGTTATTGCACGCACTCCCAGGCACTCCATCTACTTGACTAGCAGATTGATTAAACGCACGCTCACCCCAATACAAAATTAAGGGCTCGTGTCTTTTGTGAAAGATGAGGAACAGATAAACACATTAAAGGAAAAAATTAAAACATCCAGGAGAAACTACTGACTTGATTAGAGTTAATTAGTTTGCCCTAGTCAGTCTTTTTTTTAAGTTTCACTTGTAGGTGCAAATTCTCTGCCAGGCACTTGTATGGTGCCAGACTTGTGCAAGGCATGGCAAAATGTGGCTAGTGCTGGCAACGTAACTGAAATTTAAATAAATAAAGAGTTTTTTTCTATGGATTTTTTTAAAACTATTTTTTGAAAGTTTTTGGGTTTTTTCCTTTAAAAATTGAAGGTTATTGTTTGATATTTTCTTTTATATTAAATATTTAGTGAGTTGACTCCTTGGCTAATCCAGGTTCCAAATGAATTAGTAGTCAAGTGTATAATTCCACGTGCAAAGTTCCAAGTGTACAATGCACATTGCATAAGACATTGAGCTTGACCTTTGAAAATTGAGGGTGACACAACTTTCTTTTTTTTCTAATTTGAAGGAGATTGGTCACTAGGAATTGCTGGAAATTTGTAAAGGGTGAGGGACCAGGGTCCAAGGACCAAGTCCCAGAGGTTAAGGTGACAACAATTTTTTTTAAAAGGGTGAGGGCCTTAGGACAAGAATTTTTTAGAAAAATAAAAATTGATGATTGTTGGCTACGAGTCATTTAGAAAAGAATTATTCTTGGCTCTAGCTGTCCTAATTAAGTCTACAACAACTAGGTAAACTCTAAAATCTTTAAGATGAAAAAATTGCAACAGGGAAAGTGTAGATGTAATGATCTTGCAAAAGGTGGAAAGCTAAAATCAAATGTAAGCTTGTAGGCAGTGGAAGGCTAACAATCTCATGTTAATGAGGATCCATGTAATGTAATGATATGACTCTCCGATGATTTCAGACTTTTTTTCTTTTTTTGGACCCCTAAAATCAAGCCTATTTGTTTTGGTAGTAATCTGCTCATAATTAGTCAGAAATAAAATAACTGGTTTGCCACCCTGGACAAACCATTATTTCCAAATAATTGTGTTCTGGAAATATGTGACGCATATTTGACGTATGTTGATGTATTTGTTCGCAGTGAGTTCTAAAAGTTTCGATCTCTTTCCTGTAAACTTAAATCTCTGATAAAGTCTGAGCCTCTCGTGCAGTGGACTAATATTACAAGGGGTCCATTTTCAACTTTTCTTTTCACGGTAGTTATCTTTACTGGTAAATGGTAGGAGAGATATAACGTTTTCTTTTCGGGTACAAGAAACATTTCACGCTGCACACAAATAAAAGGATACATCCACGGAGAAACGGCAATCTTGATTTTCAAGTTATTGACTATACAGGCGAAGATGATGGAATCCAGAAATTACTTGGTCGACCAATTCACGACACATAATTTGCACTTTTAAGTCTTCAGGAACGTCCAGACACACCAGTGTAATTTTGCCAAATTTCGACCTGAAAAATATGATTTCTACCTATTCAAAGGATTTTCGATGAAAAAAATGACCCTAATTCCCCCGATTTTGAAAAATAAAGTTCCAGATCCATAGATTTCTATGATAAGTTCCAGTAGGTAGCCAAGAATATAGAAGGATCTTGTTTTTTTTTTTCTACTTTGATATTTAGTGTGTAGTTAAATCTGGCTAAATCATCTTATGGATGATCGCCAATTGAGACACATCACAAAATTGAAAACAAACACCCTGAGACACACCGTGCACAGTGCAAGGCGGAAAGAACCTAACTGTTCTTTTTTTCACAAACCAAACTTTGTTGGCAATCCGTCCATACGGCACGGAAATAATATTTAATTTTCAATTTGTTTTCAATATATGGGGTCCTCCAGGGGTTTTGCAAATTTTCAGTTAATATCCTAGTGTGTAGGTATCTAGTAATTAAACTGTTGAAATCTGAAGCTAAACATTCTATATTTATACTTCAACTGGCTGCAGAAAATTTCTCTCCAAGACACATGCAGCGCTAGGTTAACTGCACTCGCTACGTCGAACTACAAACTATGATGCCATATTTTCTTTCAACTCCATTATACTGGTTTCCATTGTCCAAGTTATGCATTGTTGCTAGTATACGTAAACACTAGACAATTTGGCTAGGAAGACCAAATGGCAGGGTGGATACTCCATGCATTTGAAAGCGGAGCACTGAGAAATATGTGTCTTTGTATTTCTCGAGAACCATTAGATTCGAAAGGCCACGATAAACTCAAGGTCAGAGCCCTTGCAGTTCAAGCTCAATTATGTTGCGGACCTAATTATATAGACTGGCACTAATTTGGAACCTTGTATTTGACAACAGGAGAATTTACATCTTTGGCTGATCATCTAGCTAGACAATCCAAGAGGTTAGCCTTCAAGTGTCAATCTTCCGCGACACTTAATGACCATATTCCGTTGTACGTGGATATAAGGCTAATGTCGTCGACAGTCATCATGTGCACCATGACGCCGCATCAGCCTTCATGATACTAAGCAAATTTACTTCTCAATGCATCAAATATTGACCGACCACCAAATATGTTTAACACCCTGCAACTTCACACTGCAAATTTACAGCAATCCAAACTTTAGAGATCACGTAGCAATTGCAATGAATTGGTGAAATTTTCAGGTTAGATTAAGCTAAGTGTCCATGAAGGGCTTTTGATCAGTAGTAGCTGCACCTGTCTGCATGCGCACCCTTATACGTCGGACCAATAGTCACCATTGTTCTTCATTTTCTATGTTGTTCCACCTTAGCTTGATAGTGTGAATTACCCTAAAATTAGGTACTTCTGCGTAGGATTAGAACGGGTCATATTGTCTTGCAGGAAGTATCGTATGGAGGGTTCCAAGCCTAGATTTTGGGCGGCCCCAGATCAACTACGCACAGTCAATCACTCACGCGCGACTTAGGCACCATCACTTGCAAGTTGCTTCACGAGTGCTCCACGAACTTGCTTGCTGTGTTAACTAGTTAAATAAGAAGTTTCAACTCCAACTTCCAATTCGACTTGCCATTAGGAGGAGCAAACTCCGGCGACTCAGCAAATAGTCCCTGCAACTTCCAACTGAGTGGTTGAACCTTGGAAAATTTTGTGATGTTAGAACTGCCGGCTCATATCCCAATACTACTTGGTGTTGAATATTAGCGCTGAAAAGGTCTCCTCTTCTATGTATGTTAAATGTCCTAAGCTCCAACTTGGAGAGTACCATTCACCATCACAAAACTAGTCCTTAATCAATTTGGCACGTAAATATTTTCCATGCAGTTACTGCATATTAAAGATATTGCAAAGATTTAGGCGGACGGAACAAGATTTAGGCGAACCCAATTTCCTCCTTCATAGTTACCACACTCTTGGATCAATTACAACGTACATATGTGTACCTTAGCCTAGAACGTTTTGGGCTTGACTACTTGGAATATATGTATCGAAACGTTGCTCAAGCTAAGGGTTGCAGTGCATCACAATACTCTGTAGATCCCCAGTTGATCCATTGTTAACTAAGCTTATTGTCACTAAGTGAGTACGTCATGAGGCCACGTATATAATTAATATCATATATGTCAAATTTCATACTTTTTTATTATTTAAAATTTACCATAATTCTAGGACTAATACCAATCAACATTTTCTTTTCTCTTTTGTGCTTTAAAACCACACTAACAACCATCCACTGGAGGATCTAGCCAAATTTGGAACTTATAGTATGTGGGTAGTCCATAATTAAAAAATTGTAATCCTTCTAATGTTTGGGAACTTGCAAGACTGGTCCTTCTAAATGTGGCAAGCCCAATGTTAAAAAAAAACCATAATTTTTTTGTGATTTTTTTCAAAAAATTTCATAAAAAATTGAAGGCTTTTTATGCCTATTATTTGTTACAACATTATTACTATTCTGTTCGTAGCCTCAAAAAATAATTTACAAATTGAAAAAATTTCACACTAAAAAAGCCACTAATACCAATAATGATATTAGTAAATACAATTTCAATTATTGTTTGGGTGAACATTTTGACATTCATGCAATTACATTACATTATGATTATTATTATTTCTACTATTTGGGTGTTGGTTTGTTTGAATGTCTCAAAAATACTATCCTTCATAGTTTTTTGGGCATTTTTGGCTATAAAATACCACTTAAGGCAATGTTAAATGTGTGATAATAAAAAGGTAAAATTATAATATTATGCTATTGAATAAACACATCACAAAAATGTGAAAATATTTCCATGGATATGAATATAAATGGTATTTTGGTGGTATTGTATAAACACAAAAATACTTTTTTTATAGAGCAAATACCTTTTACACATGTAAAATTCTTATAGTATAACCATTTGTACAAAAAAAAAACTATAGTAAATTGGTATGTATATATGAAATGTTTCTTTTGAATACCTTATTGGCTTAATTACATATGTTGATGAACCCCTAGAATGTTAGGAGTATGCTAAAAATCAATAATTTATTGTCCATGTAGCAAAATAGTTTTATTTTTGTTTGAATGGATGAAAATCATCTCTTAATGTATTTAATATGATATATTTTAATGTCCTATCTATTTTTATATTTAAAATTAATCCTCTTAAAGTTGTAGGCATATGGTTTACAAAAGGGTCCTAAACTTTCAAAATACCCAAAAAAATATGACTCCTTTTCACCAAATACCAAAATTTTCTATAGATTTGATTGCAAAGTGGGTAGAAAATTATCACACGTCATGTGGTTTGAATGTTTTAAGATATTGACCCATAGAAATTATGCAATTTGTATGTATAGGTGGGAGGGTTGGTGGAAATGTCTTAAAATGTTGTGGTATTTTAAAATACTGGAAAAATGCAATACCTTTATCATTTTTTAGACACTCAAGCAAATCATAACCCATCTTTGCATTGCTACAAAATTTAGTGATGTTAGTACATCATGTAAATTAATAAACTTTTTTGGTTTAATATTTTGGACAATTGTTATCTAGGTCAACTTATGATTATTATGATTTCCAATGCCTGTTATTTGTTACAACATTATTACTATTGAAACTTAATTTTAATCATATGGGTTCATTTACTATTGGGGTTCCAAAAATGAGTATCCTTGGTTTTGAAAGGACTACAAAGAAAATTTTAGATTTTTATATAGTGTTTTGGCAAATTAAAGTTATGGTACATAATTCTATGCTTTTACACTTAGAATATTAAGAAAACAACCTAACAATCATTTTGTTATTAATCTTTTATATTCATAATTCACTAAGTTCAAAATTCGTAACTTTAGATGCAAGTCACATGTGCAGGAAATAAACATGTGGAAAATCATGTTGAGTTGATTTTAGAAGTTTATTTTGGCATTTTTTACAATTCTACTTGCAAACCAAAATATTGATGCACAATAATGTATGTACATGTATGTGAAAAATCACCATCACCACATGAATTATCTTATATTGGACTATTCAATTTTCTTCACTTAAATTTATTCCACCTAAATGTCATTCGCAAAAAATAGCCCTAAAAATGTTTTTGAATCTTTTTTCCTTTTTTTTGGAACCCCAATTGTGAATGGACCCATATGTAAATCATATAGTTATTGTTATTAGATATTTACAATAATTCTAGTGCTAATACCGATAGTGATATTACCAAATCAAATTTCCAAAAAATCATTTGGCTAAATATTTTGTGAATTCATATATTATATATATACAATATGTTTATATGCATTAAAATTATAATTAGTTGTTTTACTATATCATTTATTTTAGAATAATATTTTTTGGGTTAGTATTTTAAGGCATTGTCATGTTATAATTATCAAAATATTTAAATAATTCTAATACTATATAATATTAATAGTGATGTTTGTAAATCAAATTTCAAACCTTTTTTTCAGTAAATATTTTTAAACCAACTCATAGTGGTCTATAAAGTTTGGCCCTTCAACATCATTCATTATTTATATATGGTCAAAGTTCCAATTTCAAATTGGACCTTAAGCTTCAAACATTTTTTATGAATATTCAAATCCTCCCATATCAATTTAAAAGTTTTATACTCATTTTAAGCATTTATCTAGGGCTAAATTTATGGACAGGTTAGAAAACTTTCAACTAAATACCTTGCCACAAAAAAATGACATGGATCAAAAATTGTAATTTATGGAAAACCTTAATATCACCTATTTAAAATGTGATTATTTAAAAAACCCAAAGCACAAAGAACATGTATTTAATTAATTTTGGACTAGAAAGTTAATTTTGGACTTAACATGATGAATGCAAGGAAGGCCACTTGGTGGCCACTCACTAAAAGAAACATGTCCTATGCAACCACTTCTTAAACAATTAGTGGTCCTTAACAACTTTTTAAAAAACGATGAATGGGTGAAAGTATGATTAAGTGGACCCACTAAAAACCACCTCAAAGTAAAAATTGGCCAAATAATATTTCTAGAACATTTTTTTTAATTCATAATTAAAAAAATAATCTCATGTTTATTTATTGCATGCCAAAGTATATGATTTGAAGTTTCCATTAAAATAAAATAAAGGTGGAAATTGTTATGTAAATTTGTATTCTTTATTGTTGTGACCTCTTCAAGAATCAAGTTCTTCAACTTTGGAAATTCATAAATAAATTATATTTACTCAAATAATTACCTAATAAAAATATCAAATAAAATACCATTTAAAATACCTTAGAAAATTATATATCAAACCTTGTTTTAAAAAGTTTCTAACCAAAAAGTTTAAAGAAAATAACCATTGTGACATTCTTGAAACTTTGTGTGGATGATGCACCCCCAAACTCCTTAATAGATTCAATTGCAAATCCAAAGGTGAAAACAACGAAAAGATAAAGAGTTGAGGTATGCTCTTTGGCTCACAGCATTTCAGGGGTAGAGGGATGTGTTGGAGCTCTAGGAAGGGGATAGGATGAGTGACAAGTGGGTCAATTATTCACATAGACCTGCACAAACCAAACAACAAGTTGGTTAGTGCGTAGTTGAAACATTTTTGGTGCACGGATGAACCACGGGCCAATATGAACTCATAGGACTCACAAAACTCACCACGGCCTGGACATGGGGGAAGCCACCACCTTTTCCCTTATACTATTCTCTATGCTTAACCATTCAGCCTATACCCAAATCTCATTTTGTCCCAAGACCCCCAAGTTGGGAGTCCTGAAATTCCCGAAATTGGGACTCCTATGACTTTGGAAGCCCATAACATCTTGTGCATACCTTCGATTGAAGTGAGGTCTAAAGCAAAGTTGTAGCCCTTGTCAAGAATTTTTCAATAATATGTGTCACGCCACCTGCACGAAAGTAAATCAGGACAATTCCCGACTTTTAATGATCGGAAATCAAATTGGCATTTTGATTCCCAACCCTTCTTTTGGCCATAACTTATGTTTAAGTACTCAAATAGGTCATCTAAATCCACTTTAGACATCTACGTCTTAAGAGCTTCCTAATGGATAATGAAACTTTCAATCCAATGAGTTTTGACCCCTACAACTGCCTTCTACACATTTGGGAGTCCATTGGGATTCAAAGTGGGAGCCAATTTGGGAGTGTGTGGGTTCATTCCCTCACATTTTCCTACACTTCTTGAGAGCATGAAATGTGACTCCTGAGCTTCACTCTTGGCCCGCACTTCTGCAAGCCCTTACGTTGGTCACAAACCCTAGGCTAGGGTTGTGACAATGGATGTAATGAATAAGGAAATCAAAATTCAATTTTTTTTTACATTGTTAAAGAAAGGTTATCACTGTGTCCATGAATCTATCGTGATGTGATGGATGCATTTGGACGCGGATGCAAGCTTACGTCATTTCAATATAAGGTCAACATACGTTAACTTAAATCAAAACAAAGTCAGATTACCCAAAAAACGATTAGTGACAACTGAAAAAAAAAAAGTCATTTTATTGCCATAAACCTTATGATGACCGAAACAATAAATTCAGTCACCAACTTTCAATTGCTACAGTTGGTGACCAAAAATTTTCAATTACCAACTTTCGATAGACGTAGTCAATGACCAATTTTTTCAGTCTGCCCAAAAAATTCGGGCAACACAAAAAAATTGGAAGTTACTAAACAATATTTTAGTCATTTGATCGAAAATGGCCATTGATCGAACTATTAAAAATTAATTTAGTCGCTACCCTGAAAATTTGGTTGCTAACCTAAGCAATCAAAAAAATTTGATTGCCATTTTCAATTGCCACAATTAACGATCGAAAATTTTCCATTACCCAAGTTGGCAACCAAAAAGTGGTGACCACATTTTTTAAGCAATGCCCAAAAAATTTGAGCAATGACCAAAATGTTTTTCAGTCATTGGATCAATGGCCACTTTTGGTCAAACAACTAAATTTTTTTGAAGCAGCCCCCAAAAAAGATTTTGGGCTACCCAAAAAAATTCAAACAAATCAAAAACATTCGGTCGTTGATTGTGGCGACTAAAAGTGGGTGATTAGAAATTTACAATCACCAATCCTATGGCAACTAAATCTCTTTTCAATCACCACATATAAAAAGGGAAACCTAGGTGTAATGAAAATTTTCAATGTGTTCATCTTGACAAACATGATATATGGGTCAGGATGAACATTGATGTGACATCCAACACAAAATGGCTACGCCATGTCTGTTTTCATAACCTTGTGTTAAAGTTTCAAAATCTATACAACCTAGTTAATGTATTCAACAAAAGAATTTACTTAAAGCCTTTGTTTTTGTGTTTCTTATATTTTTCAAAGTTTGATGAATCTTGAAACATGAAGGTGTGACATTCCTCGTGGTACCACCCACTCATACTTTCACTCAAACCATATTTTTAATTGTTTTCCTTATGTGGCAATATGTGTAATTACAACCTAGTAATTATTACAACTAATGGATTAATGGAATGATTGTTTCACATAATGTGAGCATGTATTCAATTTTATATACACTCAAGCTAAAGATGTAAAGTGAATAACCAACAAAAATAACTATGACATGATGTAACATATGACATTATGATATGGTATATGGCATTAGAAAGATTTTGTCTTATGCAATCACCTATGAAACAAATTATAATATTATTTAAAATATGATATGCAAAACTAATGTCCATCACTTTAAATTTAACATGCATAATTTTTCCAAATGGTGTAAATATGTAATCAAATTAACACAATTGTAGTCATAACTTAGTTCTATATTGTGGGTTATCGAAAATGTAAATAATAATTGGTGTCATATGTCATAACATATAGTCCAACATCGACATTCATAAAGTTTTTCATAGGTCATTTTGTAATGGCAATAGTCATGTATACATTACATGAAAGCACATGTATACGAAATTCAAATGGAACCATATTTTAAGGTTTTATAAAAATGTTATATTTTAGTTCGTTATTTTTATAAATTGCATGCATACACATTGTATGAAAGTTTAATCAATGATAATAAATTTTATTTTTAAAAATTAAATCATGTGATGTTTATGTGTATGTTTATAATCAAAAAATTTACAATGAAAATTTTGAAATATATATTCTAAATTGAACTAATATATTTACATCTGAAGTTTTGAAAATTATAATTTTTATAGAAATATGGATTTAAAAATATGGATTGAATTTAATTTAGAATTTTAATTTTAATTTATGGCACAAAATATATATATATATATTAAATCAGTTTAAATTAATTATTTTAAAATATCCAAATTACTTATGAACCAAATAAAAAATTAAAATATTAAATTGAGTTGCAAATTATAAATTACATTTAATTTATAACTAAAATCACATCTTGGCACAAATGTGTTTTATATCATTATGTGAGCGGAATTTAAATTCATGTACTCATTTGTCCATAATAAAATGCAAAAACCATTGATAACATAACGAACCTTTGAAAAAATTTCAAATATATGACTAAGTTTGTGACTAATATTCCAATCATAAATGATGAAATTGACCAATAGCCCTAAAGTCATTATGAACATGAAGTGGCATAATGATGTGGCATATTTCATCTTTTAGTCATAAAGGACACTATATGTGAAATCATTAATGATAGTCTAGTCATTATGTAATTGTTTTTATTACTACAAATTGGACCCAAAAACTTGGGCAACATTATTTTTAAAACTATAATATTTATTATCATAGATTTATTATATATAATATCATTAATGAAAATTTTCAATTATTTTTAATTTCATTATTTTCCATCCTATCAATTGTTCAATGTTGACATGTGTCACCACTTCAACTAGGTTAAAACCCTAATTTAAGTGGCTATGCAGGCCACTTAATCTACTTAATTGAGCACTTAACCTAAGTAGACTAGTTAGGTTAAGAATATTTAGTTAACATTCTATCATTAACCACAACAAATGTCATTTGTGAAGTTTGATCCTTTAACCCCAAGGATGGAATTCAACTCGTTTATGACCAAACCATCCCATTCGTTGTGTAAATAATATAGTGATTATTCTATATAAATCATATTTTATTTAAACATTACACAAAACTTCAAATTTGATAATTCATATTTTATTGATAATTTGTCCACATGAAAAAATTGATGTTTTATTCATAAAGTTCTTCAATAAGTACACAATTATATAAATTTTTAAAAGAAATGTAAATTCATTTCAAAAGAAAAATATTTGACTTTTATTATTGAATAACCTTTTAATGATCATTCTTTGGAAAAAATTAATCCAATCACATGATTTGTAAATAAAATAAATAATATATATTTTTCATATCTTAAATTTTCATTTGATTTAAGAATATATATTATATAATTTTGCTTCCAATATGTTTTAATTTCATTAATAACTTTTAATTTAGACATATGAATCCATATAATTTATTCATATAAAATATTTATACATGGGTCGTAAATCAATTATATTTAATTTATATATATAATTTTTTAATATTAGTCCTATTAAGTATGATGTATAATTTTAATCTAAATATTTTAATTAAGGTTTTTAATGTCAGTTAAATTTTTAATATTATTAAAAATTTTGAAATTAAAAATTTTATTCATTTTTACAAATATAATTTAATATTATTTTCTAATAATATAATTTTCTTACACATGTAAAGTAAATTTATTTGTTTATGTACATTTAGAATATAATTTTTACTTAAATTTATGATAAAAGTTCAATCTACAAATGAATTATATATTTTCCACACATTACACTTCTATTTTTTTTAAATTAAAATTTAAAAAATTATCTATAATATATATTTTTTATCATTAAAATTTATTTCAAATATAATAATTAATTTAGTCAGATATAATATTTTTAAATGGATCATATATCAAATATATTTAAGAAAAAATGTAATAAAAGTTCTTATATTACTTATACATGTAATCAATATTAATCAAAATTATTATTATGCATTAACACATATTTAGTTAATTTTGGACTTTACAAAAGTCCAAAAATACCAATGATTTACACCATGCAAACAATGAGACTTTTAATTAGAATTATGACTTAATAACCACTAGGTTGTTTATCACAACAAAAGATTTCAGGAAAACAACAAAAAACATATAAGTCAAACATCCAAATTACACCTTGTGGCCACTAGATCTTAGCCATATTTGAGGCATTCTTGCACACCTTCAACATGAAGATATGCACTCACAAAACCTGCTTAGAAATGGAACTACTATGTAGTTGTAATCTAACAAGTAAGATGGTTCAATGTAATGTAATGAAGTTCACTAAGAATCTAATGTGTTGTGTCCACTTGGAAAATATAAAGACATTGTGGGAAAATTGTAACTCACCATGATGGAATGTGAAGGGGCATTATGTTGATGTTCATTCAATGTCACGTTTGATGGTTGAACCCCTTTTGTTCCATTTGTCATAACATCTACATACAACTTCCTAATCTAACATGCATTGGATTTTTGAAAAGCTAATTTAAAAAGGAATCATGTTACAAAACCTTATAATTTTTTATCAAGAATTAAGCCTTGGGACTAAAAATCACTTTGCTTAGATTGAAGAAAATACAGACAATTTCAACCCCCTCTACTTCCAGCAAGTGTAGATCCCTTACAACAAACTCAATGATGCTGAAATTTGGAGATAACATTTTACACATCCTAAACAATTTTTTTAAAAAGTTTGACACAAATCCAATGGTGGATTTGGGAGGAATAACTATTTGAAATAAAACTCCAGAGGCTTTGTCATGGATATCCTTCCATGAATTCCACTATAACACCCTCTACTCCCAGCAAGTGTAGCTTCCTTACTGCTAAATCGATGATGCTAAAATTTGGAAAGAACCTTTTACACCTCTTAAACAAGAACTGTTTTAAGTTTGACACAAATCCAATGGTGGATTTGGGAGGAACAACTATTTGAAATAAAACTCCAGAGGTTTTGTCATGGAAATCCTTCATGTTTATTTCTTGCACACATCTTTTTTCATGAACAACACCTTTCCACACATAAGGACTAATCTTTTCCTCACACATTCCTTTTCTTCCTTTTCCCTTCCCCTAACCCAAAAAACTCCCCTCTCCCTTGGTAAACCTCCATATCCTTTCCTTGAGCTTGTTCCCCTTGTCCAATGGAAGCTTCAAAATTCTCCCTTCCAATCAATGGCCTCTTCATCCTTCAAGAGCCAATGAGAATTGAAAATGATTTACCCTCCAATTGATTTTAGGATGAGAATTCCTGGGCTCAATGATACACAAAAAATATTCCATCTTCGAATCAAATAGGATGACAATCTTCATGACTAATGGGATTGGAAGACTCATCCTTCCCCTTATTTTGAATATCTTGATGAGGTTCTTGAGCTTGATCCTTATCCCTTTCATTCGTTGACCCTCACATCCTACTTTTTCATCCTAATTATTTCAAATAACTAATTACTAGGACAATTTATCAATAGTAACAAGTAAACATCCTTGAGTCCTTACTTGAATAAATCAATTCAATGGTTGAAATAACATCCCCATGTACCATTTACTCTTTTGATATCCCCTACTTATTTTTTCTTCCATGCACTAATTAACTATGTAGTACATAGCAAATTGGAATTAAAATTTTCATCACAACAACCCCCACATACTTCTAAATCACCGTCAAAATTAAGGTTCGATGAATCCATTAGATCTAGGATGTTCAAATTTTCATGAGGTTCCGCCGTCACTCCCACACCTTACGCCTACCCTAATTTGTTAAATAAAAAAACATCGACCCCTTCTGAATGCAAGTACCACATTATTTCTGCTACCCTCTTGGTTTTTGTTGATGTAGGTGAGAATTTAGTCATGGCAAATGATGTCGTTGCACCCTCAAATCCTCTAGTTTCACTAGAAGAAAAGGAAGAGCTTGAAGAAGCACCACTTGACATGAATGTTTTTCAACAATCGCACGAAAAAAAATTGTCCAGAAGAATGGTGCGCACTCGAGTCGATTGTTCGGCATGGGATCGTCGATTGTCTCTTAACCCACATGCCTTAGCAATCTATTTAGAATTTGTTCCTGCTTGTGGAGCCGCACCAAAAAGGTTTGAAGAGTGTCAATGTGAAAACGACAATGTCGAACTTGGGTTCCCGATGATGGCCGTTATCATTGGCTACGAGGCCCAATTAATCCCCTTTCCATGGAGTATCAAGCCAAATACCTAGCTCGCACCATTCGTCGCATTCTGAAGTTTTTGTAATTATGATTTATCCCCTTAAAGTTGTTTACTAAGTTGTAATTCACTTGAGGCCACTTAGGTGGAAATGTTAATACTTAAGTTTGATTTTGATTATATTTAAAAGTCTGATAAAAGTGAAGACTAAATAAAGATGTAGGAGGACTCCATCCTAGAAATCTTTCAAGTACATCATTCGTGCCTGAAAATTATTCTACAAACTAACTTAATATTATCATGGCGAAATGTTATTGTTAATTATGGGCTTGTATTCTGAATATATCAATAAATCACATCTAATTCTACATCCTTTTTCCCTTCTTTACAACATAAAAGGATAATGCACTTAAAAAGGTTTATTAAGTCCTAAAATTAACTAAGCCTTGCATTAATTTAAATAAAAGAGTCTTCTACGTTGAAATATCCAAAGGCTAATTCAACTCTTAATAATTATTACTTGGAGGTTTATCAGGATTCAAATCATTAATATTAAGGAAAATTATGGAACTAAAGCTTAACAATTTGTGGTATTATAATCCATGACTCACACCATAGCAAAAAATTTAGAACAAATAACAAAATGCATCTTTACATCCATCATCAAATTACATTTTGTGGCCACCATATTTTAACCATAGCAAAAAATCTAAAACAAGTATCAAAATACATCTTTACATCCATCATCAAATTACATTTTGTGGCCACCAAATCTTAACCATAGCAAAAAAATCTAGAACAAATAGCAAAATGCATCTTTACATCCATTATTAAATTACACCTTGTGGTCACAAAATCTTAACCATAGCAAAAAATCTAGAATCACAAATGCATCTTTACATCCATCATTAAATTACACCTTGTGGTCACCAAATCTTAACCATAACAAAAAATCCAAAACAAGTTGCAAAATGCATATTTACATCCATCATCAAATTACACCTTGTGACCACTAGGTTTTTGACCACAACCAAAAATAAAATGGAATGATTAACATAATGAAATTAACACAAATCAACAGAGATTATTGAAAATTTAAAATACAATTTGAAGTTTGAGCTACGCTAATGCCCAACTTGTTGAAAACTCTTACTGAAAACAAAATTTTCAAAATAAAAAATTCCAACAAACATATTAATGGAATAAATAAAAACATATTCATGACACATAAATTGAACCTAATTGCCAACTATAATCTTATCATAAATGAAAGACTATTTTAATAACCTTCAAACAATGCAAATCTTAAAAGTAAAGTCAATTCCTTCTCATCTTCAAACTTTTGTGATGGTCCATGGTCAAATATGCAATTATATTTATGTTATTTCAAAATAACAATCCTAATGGCAAACATTGATTTCTCCTTTTTAGAGCTACAAACATCATTGCATAATTTGCAAACAACAAGCACAACCAACTGCAAACAAAACTCATGCCAACACATAACATAAATTTTTTCAACATATAAAATAAAAAATGACCTAAAAGATAAAAAATGAAAATAGATGAAATGATTCATAGTGCATACCCAAAGAGGGTTGGGCGTTGACAAGATCACCATTGTCACAATTCATATATTGCATAAACTAAGAATAATTTCGCAAAAAAAAACTTAAATGAGGCTTATAATACTTGATCAAAACATCATAATGATTTTGAATTATGTTTGTTGAAGGCAATTTAATTATGGCTAGCCACAAACAAGATGCCAAGTCTAATAATTACACCTTATTTTTCAATAATAACTCACCTTTGGAGGACTCCAAAAAAAGACCACTCCACTTCGGATTTCAAAATGTTTTACTAGGTTTATCATCAATTGGCAATGTTTGATCTTCCTTTTCATAAAGTAACCCATGACAACTATAGTACACACACTTCAAATCCTTCAAATAATAATAAGACCCAAAAGAAATTTGACCAGAAGTCTTTGAACATTGTTCGTGTCTTCAAATAAAAACAAATTGATCCACGAATGTATTTGGAATCAACATTGGAAGAACCTTGAGCACATCTTCCAATTTCATACAAGACCAAATTGCGATGTAAAAATTTCAAATGCATGAGCAAGCAAATGTTTCACTCCAACTTTCACTTCGACTTTGCTCTTGTCAATATTTCTTCCAAACACTCAAGTATTCCCTTGTAGAACAATAGATTAAAAGAAATAGCAAAGTACACCATTCACGCTTAAAATTAATAATGTTTTGGGCCCTAAAGGTCCAGAGTGTAGACATGAACACAAATATATACCTTTGTTCATTTGGCCTTGATGCGAATGAATGTTGAACTACAAAAAAAACCAAAACATGCCCTAGATAAATGCACACAATAGAGAATATTAGGGCATCATGCACAGCTATAAAATTCAAACCATGATCAAATAACAATGTGCAATAAAAAATATTATTGTCATGTTAGACAACATGTTGACTTACTTCGAATTAAAAATTTTATTTCAAGAAAGCACTAGGTGACATTATAGCATATTAAATAGGACAACAACAAAAAGCAGTAACTAAACACACACAACAAGACCATGGCGGCCATTAAGAAAGATCCAAAAAGACCTTGGTGGCCACCAAGCAAGATCCAAAAAGACCCTAATAACCACTAGGTGAAATCCAAGAAGACCTTGGCAGCCACCAGGTGAGATCCAACAAAACCATGGCGGCCACCAAGTGGGATCCAATAAGACCCTGGTGGCCACCAAGCCAATCCCAACAAGACCCTAGTGCCCACCAGGCAATATATCTAAAAGACCTCTAACTTATTGTAACGAAACTAAATATGCACAATTTATAACACATGAACTGCTAATACCCTATTTACATTCATTGACAATCAAACAAATAGACAGCAAACAACAAAAATTCAACGCTCCATAGGACATAATAGATACAAAACTAAATAAAATATTTCACCTCTTTTTATTTGCAAGTTTAGATTTCATCCTATTACAAAAAGTATCATTACATTTGGAAAAGCAAAGTTCAGCCAATTTCTCATACCGAAGGTCGTAAAGAACATGTTTAATCCTTTCGAAAAAATTACATTCTACAAATTTATAGACTTGCATCTAGGAGGAATGCAAGGTTTCCAAGTAAGGAAGAACGATTCTAAGCAAGTAATCACCATTTGTTAAGGTTTTATAAAGCATTTTAGGAAAAATAACATTAAAAGGAGGATTAAATAAACTCTTGTAAGGTGTGTCATCTACAAGCAATGTATTTTCATAGTTCATACGAGGAAAGACACCCAAAAATGTGTTTAACGGTTTTTATGCAAAACAGGCTTTTCGGGCTTTTCAAGGAGGAAATGCTCATTTTGAAGCATAGCTTTTGGTCTACTATTTTTGAAAATTCAACGTGAACACAAGTTCTCTCCCTGATTATTTCCAAATATTTGGAAAAAAATTTCCACATTACGAAAGACCATATGTACATGGTGAATTTTGTTGCACAACTAGAAAGGAACTCTCTCAACCTAGGTCGCAAAATCATTGGCCAAGATTTGGTTGGACCTTCCCTTGTTGTTACTAGTACTCCATTCAAGTCAAAAATCAAATGGTATTCACTCACCTTTGATTCAACTAGAGATTTTTCTGGCAAACAAAATGTCATTACAATTTCATGTGATCCTTGCTCGAAATGTGGATCGTATGTAAATGTGTCCTTAACATTCAGAAATTCCGTGCAAACGATTATATCATCTAGTCCTATCATCAGGTTTTCCAATGATGAGGATAGATACTAGACCTATGATTTCACCAAATTCACACATTTAGAACAAAACCTTGACATTGACAAAATAAAGAAGACTATTTTGGCAAATCCTAGACTCCAATCAACTTTCAATGGTATTAGTCAAATATTTGTGGCAAATCCATGACTACTTTGAACTCTCATAGTTATTGGACAAATATTTGTAATGGCATGAAATTCAAACTTTCAACTTCTTATTGTGAAATTCAATTCCTTTTAGTTGTATTTCACTAGGGTATTTATATTTATTACCATTCCAATTGTAATAAAATAACTTCACACATCACAAAACTTATAACATTGTTTGAAAAAATAAAAATTTACTAAAATTTATCATACAAAAGGCAACATTACCATTTTTCGGCTTTAAAAGTACAAATTTTCAAGCATTTTTCTTTTCTCGCCAAACTCCCTCAAGACAAAAACAACATAAAAAGGACTCACCTCTGAATTTTCATTATGGCAAATGTGATTTTCCATTTCCCGACCTCTAGGATGATACAAAGGATCATTCATCAAAGAAACCCCTGCATTTTGGATGTAAGGAATGGTGTGGCCATCCATTAAGTCTATGGTAGCATAATTTTTTTCTCCTCATGAACACTAATGTAGTCACCTTCTAATTCATACTCAAAATTCCTTGAATTAAAACACAAGAAATTAAACATGATTCTAAAATTGAATTGAATCTAACATACATCTCCCCACAATGCATTGACAAGAAAGATTCAAAAGTGCTCACCATTAGTGTGACAAGAATATGTTTTTCACCTAAAATTCCATGCCTCATATCAAAAGGATCCAAGGTTTCAAATGTATTTACATTGCACTTGTGCAATACAAAATCCAAACCATTTGCACACAAAAGTTCCAACAAGTAAAACTCCAATGCAATTTTACAAATCATAGAAAAAATCAAAATTGACCACTACTAAATAACGAATATACTAAAATAGGGCAAAAGAAATATTTAGAAAAAGACATTGCAAAGAATTTAACCTATTCATGTAACCAAGAGTAGATAGATGGTTGTTGATATCTTAAAAAATAGTTTGCAGTGCTATTATCTACAAGCCCGGTGGCAATAGCCTTTGACAAAATTTTGTATTTAATGTGACTCATTCATAAGAATTAGGAGACTTACATTTGGTGGCCACCAAGTCTTTAAAAACATCATAGGAATCTTGTAATATGTTCCATGAAAATGCCTAACAGTTGCCAGGCGTTTAACGACATCATATCTATCCTAACGGCTGCCTTAAGTTTACACCTCAACGTTCATTGTACTAAGTATTGATAAGCTTGGCAGCCACTAGGCGCATAATGTCATTGATGTTCAACAATGAAACCTGACAATCACTAGGGGTGCAAGGGTGAAAGAAATTATTTTTCACACTTTATTGAAATATGGCAATGTGGTTGCCAGGTGATATTCTAGTAGACAAGAGGATCTCAACAATTCACTAAAAATGTATAGCATAAACAAGACTTCTACTAGCATTACGTGAATTGAAAGCTTAATCCTATCACGAATATGACATAATGAAAGAAAATTAAGCAAACTAAATTACATTTAAGACATATAAAAGAAAGCTTCATCTTTCTCTTATTTCTTAATTTATAATTATCGCATATCTACATTTAATAATCGTTAAACACATTTGCAATTGTATAGCCCTATATAAACTTATCTAGGAATTTTTTTGGATCAGGTTCAATGTATCCATAGGGGTTCACCAGCCTTTCTCTCCTTATCAACTACATTTGTCGATTGCAAATTCAACCCTAATGATGATGTTATTGATGTCTATGGGAATGAAAATGTTAAAGAGGTTGGCAATTCAACACTAGCTTGAACCTCTTTTTCAATGTCAACAAAATTTTCCTTATTCTAAGACAAATCTAGGATTCCACTTTCGATAACTTAGAACCTTCTTTTCCTTCATTATCAATGGATTGCCCCTTTTTTTCATGCACCTCACAACACCCATGTTTGATTAGTTTACCCTTGGGGGAGGTGGATCATCTTGGTTACTAGAAGACTTATCTTGTACTTCTTTCGGGTTATTTGGTACTTTAACCTCAACATCAATTTGAGCTTCATTTGTGATTTTCAAAACCTCTGTAGGCATTTTCATTGTTACATCTTCTTGGGTCACCCCCAAAAATAATCATAGACAAATTGATGCGATTGTCTCGCACCTCTCCCCTTCCATGTCGATGGGAATAATTTCAAACACCTTACATTTTTTTCCCTAAGGATGCAAAAAACATCCAAATTTAGAAAAATAAAAAGATGCAATTGGAATGTAATCAAAGATTCTATTTCAATAACACCATTGAAAAAGTAAAAACTTACCAAGCATACATATGTTACAACCCCACCACCAAAAATGCTAAGAGATATAAGATTGCCATGAAATATTGGTAGCATAATCTTCAACAACACCTCTGGAAATATCTCATACTTATACAAGCGTAAATCTTTTGGGAAAGAAGAAATCAAATGAAGAATTAGTGTTGGTAACTTCCTTGTTCCAAGTATATCTTGTATATCTGTTTTGATTTTACAAGGGAACAAATAAGCATAGAAAAACACCAACTCCTCCATAAGGCCTTTTGAAGAACCAATACCCCTCTACAACACCAACCATGTATTGACCAAACTCAAACCGCACCTTCACTATGAATACAAATTTCATAACAATTGTGAACATGTGCCTAAAAGACTCTCGATCACAAATGCAGATGACCACTTTGAAAGTCGCCTTTGCTTCTAACAAGCCAGTTACAAGGGATTCTCAGTTAGGGCCCTTCCACACTGTAAGAGTCTTTTTTAATGTGTGTGTTGTGTAAAGCATATTGATGGTGTGTGGTGTTTGGTCCTATAAAAATGAAAACAACTTGGAAGTGTTAATGACCTCTTTCAATCTAGCCATACTCCCTACACGATCAAACTTGTAATGTGTGTCTAAAAGTATTTCCTCCACTACAAGTGCCTCTAGAGTGGCACTTTGGACCCACTTCAACAATGCAAATTTAAAGCCAAATGGAGGAGCTTCATTAAATGGGTTCAACCTCATTTTCTTCGAGTAAAAATCCTTGGAAAGCTCCACGTCTAAAATCAATAAAAGCATTTTGTTCATCTTATGCTTCACTTTTAAAGCATGCCATTTTTCATCCTTGTCTAGCCTCTAATTATTTGTTGTCAGCTTTGGAAATCCAAAATGAATCATGATTTATTTCCAAATTACAGCCTTTCTTTTGAATGTTTAAAATGCCTCATACATGGACTTCAAATCATGTTTTCCACCACCCTTTGGTCTCTCATGGATAGTTACTATTCATGAAATAAACCCTCTCACCAACTTCTCCAATTAGTTTTCCTTCAAATTGGCAAAACAACCAAATGTCGATTTTCTAATTAGTTTTTGCAACTTCACAAGAACATTATTAGAACCATTTAAAATGTTGAATCTTTCCCATTCCATTAGGATAGTCTCCCAAGGTGGAAAATAATGTCAAAGGAAAGAAGGATGTTCATACATTCCTTTGTAGACTCAACGTTCAAAACATGTTTCAATGTCTCCTCAAATTATTACAGACAATGAGTTGAGGATTTTGAGAAACCAAGAAGTTAAATACATCATTAAAATTATGAAAATGATTATGGGGTTTCTCGTTTTATCTTGTATTTTTTCGAATGCCAACACTACAAGAAAACATGACTTTTCAAAAGGCCAACTTGACCAAAGGGTATGTCCATTTTGATTAAAGGTTTGGGCCATGAAAAACACATGTTACATTCGACTAGAGCATTTGATTAAAGTGACCTTTTTTACCAAGTGTCAAACTGAAGATCTGGTCAAAATGGTCAAATGTCCATCAAAATGGCCATGGTTTCGTCAAATTGGCCATATTGAATAGATAATGTTTAATTAAATTGACCATCCTGATTTGACCCTCGATCAAATTGACCATTATGATTTGACATTTAGTCAAATGAACCATACTCATTTGATGACTTAACCTACTTGTTAAGCCTAAACTACGTATTTAACCTAACATAATTAGTAGGTTAGGTTACGCCTAAACTACCTATCTAGCTTAGCATAATTAATAGGCTAATAGGCTATTTGCTAAGTAATAACCTAATTAGTAGCCTAGCCTAGACCTATTTAGTAGCTTACCTAGGACGTAACCTAAGACTACTAAATAGCCTATAAATAAGTAATGTAAGCCTTCTAAGTAGGTATCCTAGGTGACCTAGGCTTACTAGGTAGACCTATTAATCATGTCGATAACTTATTAACTTAAGCCTACTAAGTAAATAAAATAGGTCATTTAGGCCTAATAGGTAGGTAGCCTATCCTACTAACTAGGTAAATAACTTAAACCACCTAGGCCTATTAGGTATAAAGTAGCTTAACCTAAGTTATCAAGGTTTACTTGGTAGTTACATACATAGCGTAAACCACCTAGGTGTAGTTGGTAGGTACATAGTCTAACCTAGGCTACTTAAGTAAGTACATAGCCTAATTTAAGCTACATACCTACCTAGGCTACCTAATAGGTACGTAGCCTAACCTAGGCCTATTAAGTAGGTACACAGCCTAACCTAGGCCTACCAAATAGGTACATAGCTTAACTTAGGTTACTTACATAGGTACGTAACCTAAGTAGCCTAAGTTAGCCTAACTTAGACCTACTATGTAGGTACATAGCTTAACCTAGGCTACCTAGGCCACCTAGCTTATTAGGTAGGTATGTACTTAACCTAGGCTAGGTCACCTAGGCTACTAAGTAGGTAGCTAGCCTAATATTAGATAGGTAGCTTAAGCTTAGACCTATTTAATAAGCTAGGCTACCTATCTAGACCTAGTAGGTACCTATAAGGTTGAAAAGACTATAACCTACATGTTACTTAAGTACATGCATTTATTAATAGGTACCTCTTACCTACCTAGGTTAACATACCTATAACCTACTTATTTATGTAAATAGTGTAAAAGAATTCAAGTTCATTTAGTGCAATATGTTGAAAAAAATTCATGGAAGTTGATTACAATATGTTAGTCCAAAATCATGTTCATTACAATATGCTGTTCAAAAAAACCACCTTATGGATGGTGCAACGACTAAGGACTTGATTCTTCAATGTGGAAGTGAGGAGTTCAAGTCCCCACACTTGCAACCTAGGCTACCTTGGCTACTTAGGTGAAATAATTAGGTAGCTTAGGTTGTAAAGCCTAGTAGACCACGTAGCCTAGGCTATTTGGCCTAGCCTAGGGGGCTTGACCTAACCTAAGGGGCTTAGTTTAACCTAGGTGGCTAAGTTAGGTGGCATAGCTTAGGCCTAAAACATAGGGTTGGTAAGTAAATAAATAAAAAATTTTGGGCATTAATTATTAGGTTTATTAATTAAGTAGGTAGGTAGGGTAATTAATTAATTAATTAATATTTTCAAAATAATTTGAAATAAAATAATTTAAATAATATATTTCTAGTAAATTATATTATTATCATGGTGGTTTAGTAAAAAAACCCAATAAAAAAGACCAACTAGAAAAACCTAGTCAAAATGGTCAAGTCCAAATCAACTTACCAAAAATGACATTTTGGTCAAGTTAGACATGGGGGCAAGAAGACCATAGGTGGGGTTTTTCTTATTAAAATTCTTGGTAAAAAAAAGTCGGGATTTCTTGTTGTGTGAAGAGACGAACCAAGACTTGGAAATGGTTTGTCATAGGAGTCCCATATTCGCCACGCATGTACAAGGCTTTCACAATAGGATGGACTTGTGTTCATGACATAATCCTTGTTCTTGAAAAGTTTTGAAATTTTGCATATTTTCATAAAACTGGTTTCCCACATTAACACAATTTGGAACTAGTTGTATAGTTCTTGCACCTCCAATGACATATTGTCGTTCGCAAATAGTTGTTGTAAAATGAAGAGCAAGAAACAACTAAGACACTTTTCTTGTTTGGGGAGAAGTCAATCCGATGCAAGGCAATATAAAAATCACAACAATGTAACAAGGGATCAAAATCAACATACCTTTGTAACCTCGATGGTGTGCTGCCCACCAACAATCAAAAAATAATGATTATAAATGTCCTCCCAGTTTCTTGGGTGTTTTAGCACTATGCAATCTAGCCATTCTAGGTGTTCAAGAATTGTAAAAATTGGGGCTTTTGTGTCAAACTTATTATACTATGTGATTCGTCTATTAATTTCATCAATATGAATGTTTGACACCAACCAATAAATAATATTTGGGGGAGATCATTTGAATCTCTAAACCGAAAATAGTCACGAGAATTGGATGGTGACCAAAAGGGAAGCACACAAAGTACTCCTCTCAAATTGTTTAATCAACAAAAAAAACACTCCTTTGCATCGTACCCCTTATCCTCTTTTGCATGCTCAAGTTTTTCTAATATTTTTTCCTTCTTTTTCATGTCATCGGGCTCTTTTTTCACCTTCTTCCTTGGATGCCACATAGGTGAGCTCTCCCCACTTCCCAACAATGTGAATGATCATTCAGCAATCTCTTCCTCAAACTCCATCTTCTCAAGCATCCAAAGTTCGTGAAAATTCGTCCATTTTTTGATGATGTCCTTTACAATTTGTGATGCAAGGCCATTTATTTTGAAACCTTGATCAAAGATGAGGTTATCATTCATTTTCATACATGGGCAAACAAATTCGACCTGTGTTTCCTCCTCAAGTCTTCAAGGAACACCACCACCATCCCCAATTCATGTGCCCAATCCTTGATTGAGTGGATAGGCATTTTTTTGATAGAATCTTAATTCCTATTTTTAATAAAATTAAATTTCAAGTTGTTATCAAAACACTTGACCACACAAATTGCCTAGGACAACATTGAAATTATGAGCTAAAAGATACCAACTTTTGTTTCAGTGTATAGTTAGTTAATTCCAATGTACTTGCCAACGATCTTTTTCAATAATGGTGGGGTGTACCTATATTTCAAAACTAGTCGAACATTAATCACAGAAGATGGTGCATATTCTTGAACCATAGTATTCATGAACTCTTGCATGGTCTATAGTCTTAAACACGTAACAGTCGTCAAGCGATCAAGATTGTTTTTTACTATTATGAACACCTAACAGCTGCTAGGTATTCAAGATTATTTTCTATAATCTTCAACACCTTGTGGCTACCAAGTGTTCAGGATTGTTTTGTTCAATTTTGAATGCCTAGCAACTACCAGGCATTCAAGGATTATTTCTACATTCCTGATTTTTTAGCGATCGCCAAGCATTCAAAACTACTTTTTACTATCTTAAATGCCTACTGCCTCAAGGCACATAAGACTACTTATGGTAGAAGTGAAATTTAAATTTTTGCATAATATTTCACACTACTATAACAACATATTTACATTTCACATGTTATGTTCATTATTTCTATCTTAATTCTCAACAAATTTAACATTATAATTCATTCCAACATCAAATTTGACGTGCTCCTAACCTCCTTTACAAACTCAAATGTGAGTCTAAAGTGAAAACAACAGAAGAGTAAGGAGTTGGGGCACGAAGAGTAAGGAGTTGAAGATTAGGAAGAGTGATAAACATCAATTATTCACACGGACCTGCACAAACCAAACAACAAGTTGATTAATGCATAGTTTGAGCACTTTTGGTGCTAGGACGAGCCACGAACAAACTAGGACTCACAAGACTCACCACGGTTCGGACTTGGGGGAAGCCACCACCTTCCCCCTTATAATATATTATGTGCCTTTCCACGAGGCCCACATCTAAATGACATTTTGTCTCGGGACTCCCAAATGGGAGTTCTGAAATTCCCAAATGTCGCAAGCCTAGCCTTGGGTTCATGACCAAGACAAAGGTGTCGCAACCTTAGCTTTGGGCTCGCGACCAAAGCAAAGGGGTTACAAGGGAATCAAAGCAAGAGGAAACCCGGGAATCAAGGCAAGAAGAAACTTGGGAGTCAAAGCAAGAAAAAGCCCAGGAGTCACATCACGTACTCCCGGGAGTGTGAGAAGTGTGAGGAAGTATGAGGGAGTGAACCCTCACACTCCCAAGGCAACTCCCACTTTGGGAAATGGAGTCCCGGTGGACTCCTGAAACTTTAGAGAGCAATTTCAAGGGTCAAAACTCAATGGCTTGTAATGTTCTATATATCATTGAAAAGCTCTTAGAATGTAGATGTCTAAAATGGGCTCACATTGCTCATTTAGACATCTGAAACACAAGTTATGGCCAAAAGAAAAGCCAATAGTCAAACTGCCAATTTGACTCCAAACCACAAAAAATCAAGAATCAACCTGATTGAATTAGTTGCAGTGGGGCATGCTACATACCGTTGGAAAGCTCTTGACAAGAGCTAGAACTTTGCTTTGGACTGCATTGCGATTTGAGGTCTTCTCACAAAGTTATGGGGCTCCAAAGTTGCGGGAGTCACATTTGGGGCGATTTCAAGACTCCCACTTGGGAGTCCCGAGAGAGAAAAGCCATTTGGATGTAAGTTCCGTGGCCAGCCACAAAGCATACTATAAGGGGGAAGGTGGTGGCTTCCCCCAAGTCCAGGCCGTGGTTAGTTTAGTGTTGTGAGCTAAGGAGCGTGCCCCGACTCTTCCCTCTTCCGTTGTCCTTCACTTGGACTCACATTTGAGTCCTTCAAAGAGTTGGGGGTGCGTCACCAAAGTTGGGACTCTTGCAACTTTGGGGCCCCATAACTTTGTGTGCAGACCTCTAATTAAGATGAGGTCTAAAATAAAGTTGTAGCCCTCATCCAAATCTTTCCAACAGTATGTCACACGCCACCTTCACATAAGGAAATCGGGTCAATTCCCAACTTTTGGTGGTCAGGAATCGAATTGTCAATTTGACTCCCGACCTTTCTTTTGGTCATAACTTGTGTTTCAAATGTTGAAATGGGACATGCGAGCCCATTTTGGACATCTACATTTCAATAACTTTTCAATGATATAGAAAACTTTTCAATCTATTAGGTATTGACCCCTACAATTGCCCTCTGAAGATTCGGGAGTCCACCAGGACTCTAACTCCCAACATGGGAGTTCACTTGGGAGTGTGAGGGTTCATTCCCTCACACTCTTTTGCACTCCTAGGAGCATGAAATGTGACTCCCAGGCTTAGTCTTGGCCCACACCCTTGCAAGCCCTTACCTTGGTCGCAAGCCCAAGGCTAGGGTTGCAACAAAATTCATGGTTATTGCATATAACCAAAATTTGCACTTCAGAATACATCGTAAAAAACTTTAGAAATAATATTACAATTCATTTCATCATAATCTAACACTACAAAAAAAGTCACATAAAAGATGAACCTATCTACTCTCTTGCACGCTAATGTCATTTGCTTCTGCACAAAAACTCAATTGCAAATGTTCTAATTATATTTATGTCTTGAATTATTATCTACACAAACTCTATCTTCACATTATACACCTTCCCTTCTGCACATTCTAAAAATGATGATGAATGCAACGACAACCTTATAGCCAATAGCTGAATATTCAACATCCCTTTGTATTCTTCTCAACCCCTTTTCTATTTCTATTCTTTTCAACAATTTCGCTTCCTCCTCCTGCCTTTTGTCTGTGCTCACTCCTCTTCACTTCCTTTTCCCTTACTATTTGTTGTAGTTTTTCAATTGCACTCTCAACACTCATACTATTATGAACTCCAAAACTTCGAAAACACGCATAACTTCCAACAACAAACATAAATTGTTTTCGACAATTACCCTGTTTTTTCTCGTCTTTGAACATTTCGCTTATCACATTCATTTTTTCATCTACCCATTGTCTTATAATTAATGCACGATCCTCGAAATTAATACGACCCATCACTGTAAGTTTTTGTGTCCGTTGTATCACCACGTGGAAGCATTAGCATCATCATTATGAATGAATGTCATAGATTTCATCTTCCAATTATTCCACATCCGTAATCGCCCTACATTATTTGTATTAGCTCCACTTCATTCACCCTATACACCTTCTATTAATTGTGCCCATTTATCTACTAACTTTGAAAACACATCTAGTCACTATACCAATTTTTTTGCTAACTATACCCACAATTCTAATGGTTGTGTGGATACTCCTAATGACTGAGCAAATGCTACTACTAATTTTGCCGATACGCCTGACATATCATTTGTAAATTTCTCCATCCCAAATTTTGCACTATTGCAATTATTGCTCTTTTAAATATCAAAAATAGAAACTATGTTCACCGCTAGATTTATGATCTATTCTTTATTTTCATCATTCTTCATATGTGGTTTCTATAGTTGACATCCTTAATTATCTTCCTTTATGTCAAAATTCGCCTCCTAAATTCCACTTGCATTCTTTCCCCAATAAATTGGCATTTGTTGTTCTTTTTTCTAAATTTCAAATTCCATGTATTTATAAGGTTTGAGTTTATTCATGTTGACAACAAAGGGTTAGTTTCAAACTTCTCAGTGGTCACCAATAACACAATGTTATTTGGTAACACATACTATATTCTATACGGTCCAAACCATTTCCTAGTAAATTTCCTTAAGTGTGCTTTATTGCCTTTTGGAAACCATAGAACATAATCACCAAAACTAAATTGTTTTTCCAAATTCTTTTGTTGACTCCATAATGCTCTATTCCACTACTGAATTCTTGCAGTTTCTACAACCTATATTAGTTTCCTACAACTTCTCGAGCTTTGTTATTCTACTAGTTAAAACTCTCACTGGAGTATTGTTTCTCTCATCTCCACTAGCAACTAGAACATTGTACTCTATGGGCATTAATCGATGTAATCCATACACTAATTGATATGGTGTATACCCTATTGCTACTTTGTATACAATTTTGTATGAAAATAACACTATAGATAGATGCTCATCCCAATTTGTTTTATTTTCATTAACTAACTTGGTCAATAATGTCCAAAGTACCTTGTTAGTAAACTAAACCTGCCCATTCCCTTGAGGATAATAAGTTGTAGAACTCACATGTTTCATCAGAAAACGATTTGTCAAGTACTTGATGGCATCATTAATAAAATGAACTCATTGATCTATGACTATAATCACAAGACATCCAAACCTGGTTAATATGCACTCATATAGAAATTTTGCTATGACTGTTGCTATATTAGTTCTCAATGCTCTTACTTCCACCCACTTAGTAGCATAGTTTGTGGCAATAAAAATATATTTATTCTTTATATATCTCCCTATTGGCTTAATTGGCCCCACAAAATCAAATCCCCATTTCATAAACGGTTCCTTTGGAAAACTTATGACCAACTTTGCAAGACTTTGAGTTGTCAATCCTCCTATTCTTTGACATACATCACAAGATCTACCATAATCATACATGTCCCTATACATAGTTGGCCACTACTAGCATCCAATATCTTCCTCTGTGTTATTTCCGTTGTAAAATGCCTTCCTAAAGGTCCTTCATGCAATTTTTTTATCACCATCTATGCTTTTGTTGTTGTCAAACATCGTCGTAGTTTGTTGTCTTAGCCCAATCTATACAATTCACCATTCTTCAGTGTAAAAGGTTTTGCTCTCTTGACCAATTTCTACTTTTGCTACACTAATAACATGCCCTCAATCTGTCTTGTTTTTAAAATTTCTTTTACATCATTTAACGACACAGGCCATGTATAAAACAAACTTGCATTTATGGTTTGATCAAGCACACCTATGGGTTTTGTACTATCCAGTAATCTTGACAATGCATCTACAACTACATGAGTTCTACCTAGCTTATACACTACCATGAAATCATATTTGAGGATCAACAACAACCATTTAGTTATTTTCCTTTAAACCTATGGTTTGTTGACCAAATAGACTAATGCCATATGATCTACATAAAAGAAAAACTTATTGCTTAACAATAATGTCTGAACTTGTGCAAAGAAAAAACCATTACTAAAGCCTCTCTCTATGTTGTGTTATAATTTTGTTTTGCTCTGTTTAAAAACCTAGAAGCATACACTATTGGTTGATCACTTTTCCCTGTTATGTTCTGAAACAATTTAACCCCCATAGTTAACAAAGATGCATCTACATGAATTTGAAATTCCACCTGCCAATTTAGTGATATTAGTATTAGTGCTTCAATATACTTCTATTTAATCAATCCCCAAGCCTTTTGACATTCTTCTATCCAAAAAGAAATCTATGTTTTTCTGATCAGTTTAGTGATAAGTGCCATAATTGCAACAAAGTTTTTTATAAAGCATCTGTAAAATTGTGCCATCCCATTGAATACTTGAATATGCTGAAGGTTCTTAGGTAATGGCAGGCACCATGCTTTTATTATCTTATTTAAAATTATTTTCAATCTACTTTCTTCTACTTTTGTAAAAAACTAGACCATTTTTTGACTGCTTTGGAAATAACTACTTTTTATGTCTACTTTACCATGCTTTCACCCACAATAATTATCATGTTTTAACACAATTTGAAATTATGGTCATTCAAATCTAGCACAATTTGTACACTTTTTAAGAATTCATATTTATTCAAAAAAAGTTAACACAAGTAATGTAATTTATTAAGTAATTCGTCAATATTTTTAAGAACATATTGAAAAAAATCCTTAAAAAATCCTTTCTATGAAAAAGTCACAATGTTAGAAAAGGGCCCATTTCTAGTTGAGTCTTTTGTCATTGTTGGCTCATTTGACTATGATTACACTTGAAAAACAACTAATATCCTGACCACCTATATGCCCTATCTTTAAAAGATCCTGTAAGTTTTATTGAAAATCAAAATCCATTTTCTAACACCCCCCAAGTGAAAGACCTAGACTTGTTCCCACATGAGTGGTGGGATTTCATTGGAGTTAGTGGAAGCACATTTGCACCCATCACTCGTCACATTTGGGCACAAGTGTGTTTCGCATCATTGTGCGGGTGGAATTGGAATTCATATTCATTTGTCCATAGCAAAATGCGAACTTGGTTAACATCAAATTAGGCAGAGGATTTAGTGTACATATACATTAATAGCAAGCTCTTGCAAAAATAACCTAGTGCCAACCCCACAACATGGTACGAGAAGAATATGTTGTTTAAGGACTCGATGTCCAATGTTAACGAAAGTGTAAATGAAAGTAACTCATCGAGTGAGAACCCCATAATGTTAGATGAATTGGAAGAGGATGAAATTGAACATGACCCCTTTGAATTCCCTCATGATGATGAGATTCCATTTTCAAGATTGTTGTCTATTCAGTTTGGCAAGTTCAAGGGTCTAACAATGATGATGCAAATTTGAACATGCCATTATTAGACCATGATGTTCAAGTGTTTAATGTACCCCCCCAGGTTATACATGTTCCAATAGCCCCGAGTCAAGACACATCCATGTAATTAATAGGTTCCATGCATGGAAATGGACCCCTTAATTAACACGAACACACCATTAGCTCAAATCATCATTTTGAAGCTAGACACACATTAGACATTAATAAACACTTTAGACATACATATGGACCCACTTGTCAATCCTCCCAATATTGTAGTTGATGACATTGATGATATTACATTGGAACCAAGTGTGGCCCCATGTATGATCAATAACACAAATGCACCCCAAGTTGTGAATCCAAGTCATTTAAGTCCTAAAGTTGCAAAAAGTCAACAAAAGGTGATTTAGATCTTAACCGCGCACCAAGCAGCCAATACCTACGACGTCCAAGACCTTTAATACCCAAAAGTGATGTGGGGTCAAGACTAGTCGTTGTGGCAGCTTCCATGAATCCTCTTCGGCCATTTATTGAAAACTTGTCCACACATCGAACTATTCAAGGAAAAGGCCCATTGTTCAAACAACAATTGCTTTTGTAGGTGAACATAATTTTGAACGACCACACACCAATGATGACGTTTTGGATATTAAAGGATGGTGCCCCACCAAACGAATTGTGACAAAATGTTCAGGGTGAAACATCATCACAACCTTGCATGGGACAGACACTACAGAAGCAAAGGAAAAGCGCAATGATGATGATGATGACGACAATGACACTGACATTCTTGATGAAGTGATTGAGGCCCCAAATGATAATGACTACCATGAATGCAATCTATGCTTTCATTCTCCTATGTCGCAACCCTAGCCTTGGGCTTGCGACCAAGGCAAAGGCTTGCAAGGTTACGGGCCAAGAGGGAAGCCTAGGGGTCACATCTCATGTTCTTGGGAGTGCAAAAAAGTGTGAGAGAATGAACCTTCACACTCCCAAATGAACTCCCATTTTGGGAGTTAGAGTCCCAATGGACTCTTGAATTTTTAAAGGGAGATTGTAGGGGTCAAAACCTATCAGATTGAAGAGTTCATTATATTATTAGAAAGCTATTGAAACTTAAATGTTTAAAATGTGCTCGCATGACCCATTTGGACATCTAAAACACAAATTATGGCCAAAAGAAAGGTCGGGAGTCAAATTGACAATTTGACTCTCGACCACTAAAAGTCGGGAATCGACCCAATTTCCTTACGTTCAGGTGGCATGCGACATACCATTGGAGAGCTTTCGATGAGGGCTACAACTTTTCTTTAAACCTCATTTCAATCAAAGGTTTACACACAAAGTTATGGGGCCCCAAGTTTGCAAGAATCCTAATTTTGGGAATTTTGGGACTCCCATTTGGGAGTCCTAGGACAAAATGCCATTTGGATGTGGGCCTTGTGGAGAGGCACAAAGTATACTATAAAGGGGAAGGTGGTAGCTTCCCCCAAGTCCCAGCCATGGTGAGTCTTGTGAATCTAAGTTTGCCCGTGGCTCGTCCTAGTATTAAAAGTGCTCCAGCTATGCACTAACCAACTTGTTGTTTGGTTTGTGCAGGTCCGTGTGAGTGATTGAAGTGCTTGTCAATCTTCCTAGTCCCATCCTAGATTTCTAGCACACCCCTCTACCCCCGAAGTGTTGTTCAGGGAGCATGCCCCAACTTCTCGCTCTTCCGCTATTTTCATCTTTGATTCACATTTGAATTTCTTGAGGAGGTTGGGAGTGTGTCATCCTACATCCCTGGTAAATTATCAGAAAACATCTCGGATATCATGGCCCATGATGTTAAACCATGTGATTGGAACTTCCCATTTTCATGGTATTCCGCTTGTTTTCTCACAAGCTCACCTCCATTTACATAGCTTGAGATGTTGTCAAAATACATGCAAGATGCACGTGGTTCAAATATGTTTAGTTGCCTTCACAAACATTTCACCATCACTTCAATATTTTTCCTTCATGTCAATCAACATTTGATGGTAGCATTCAATGGTTTCCACAAAATTTAGGCATTCTTTTTTCACCTTAATGGCCATTGTGAATGCCTCTTGTAATGCTTGGTTGTTTTGTGGTAACATCTTGTTATAGCCCAATAAAAGCGATGGACTTAATATCCTTACTACACTTGGTAAAAGGTATAATGTTTTATCATTGCACAAAAGATGAACACACATTCATTGATCAATTGCATTAATTCCATGAAATGTGGCAAATGAAGTTTGGTTTAGGGTTGCCAATGGAAGTTAATCATGAAATCCATTAGTATTGTACAAAAAATAAAAATTGAAATAAATAAATAAACAAATAAATGGGAAATAATTAAGGAATAAAAACAAGACCCATGTGGGATAAGGAGTACATGCCTAATTATAGGTGGCCATGTTGGGACATCTATAAATGTCTAGAATCCATATTATTTCAATAATTTTCAAGGTGATGTACATGTTTTATTGGTGAACAAATCTACAAACATCCTATGAAACATTTAAACATTTCATTTTATTTGCTCCCTAGAACCCTAATTCCAAATTGCACTAGTAAGGTCTACAAATATTGTTTCAAAGACATAAATAATAATTAGAGAAAATAAACTTTGGATTCATAAGTGGTTAATTTGGTCAAAAACATTTAATGTTCATGATAGTTCATATTTCACAAATTAAATTTAAAATTATACAATAGGGGGTGTTTAAGGGTTTATTTCTCTATATTCTTTTCAAATTTTCACCCTTTCCAAATAGGTGCCAAATGTGGCCCTAATAGGTGGCCCACTTTGGACTTCCAAGCTTGCCAATCCAAGACTAAATTATCATAAAATCTTTTTGAGGGTACATATCCCAAAGACCAACTTGAAATGGTTGATGCCTTGGAAGTGGCCTTAAGAACCAAAGCTCAACCCCAAGCCATGTTGGTTGCAAAACTCCAAAGCTTGCAATACCCCACCCCCTAACCCTTTTCCTTCTCCAATGCAAATCCATAGCCTTCACTCATGCAAGCTTTTCAACTTTATGCAAAACAAACACATAGCTAACTTTGGGGCACATGTCCACAACAATTGTTTTGTATCAATTTAATTTGATATAAAACTTTTTGAAATATGGTATCTTTTTATTTCAAAAATTTATCTAAGTCGCAACAACAATATTGAACTTAACATTCTTGTTTAGCAAATTTTGATCAACAACAAAAGTTATTAGGTCCTTTTACTACTAAAGGATCTATGATATGCATGGTTTGTACCATGTGGGTTGCATATAACGTGTAGGGTGAAAACACACTAAGGATGAACCACTTTTGTTCAAAAATGGTGATGTATAATAAATATTATAGTACACAATAAGCTAAAATCTTGATGGCATCCTTTGGTTATCCTAAACATAAGTAAAAAACTTTAAAATTTGCACAACAACATTTTTGAACTCAAAGTTCATTCTAAGTCAAAATTCATTTTGATCCAATGGTTAGGTGAGGAGGATTGGATAAAATCAATCTACACAAAGTATATAACTTATAGTTCTTTAACAACCATAGTGCTTCATGTTTATGATTCATGAAACATTACCAAAAATAAGAAAATTGAAAAAATAATGCAATTTTCATCTATAAAATCTCCTCCTTTTTGATATGGTAATGGTATTTTCCCAAAAAGATATTATTATGCATTCATTATTAAACAAATGCAAAAAACACATTTTGTGAATGAAATTTCATCCAAAAATTTTAAATTTTTAAATTTCCTTAGATTTAATTGATCTATATCAATATCATACACCATAAAAAAATTCACCCAAGAATCCCATCCACAACCTTAGTTTTGAAGTATATATTCAAAATTTCAAACTCTGTGACGAATTTTATTTTGTCACGAATATATTCCATCCGTACAAATTTTTCAATGTGTGTTGAATTTTTCAAAATAATTGATTTGATGAAGTCTAAAGCTAATCAAATATACTTAAAACAAGCAAAAATAATCCAAAATGTGATGTCCATACATTACTAAAAATTTTAATACTAGAAATATTATATGTGTGATTATAATTTTCGAGGGGCTTAGTGTGCTTTCACCTTGTATTTGTTACTCCTAATCTTGCATGATCATGTAGTTCAACAACATTGGAAAATTTGAATTCAATGTAGGTTTGTAGGTGGTTCAAACATGTTGAACAAGTAAGCAAGGAGTCAAAACAAAAATGTTGGCAGCTACTATTGTACATAATGAAGTCCAAAGCCAAGTTTTGGGCTACCCACAAACAAGTTCACTCAACTTGTAGCTGATAACATAAATTGAATATATTCAATGACAACTTTAGATAATTTGTACACCTACAGATCAGGAATAACCTTTGATTTTAATAATTCATTTGTAGTAGGTAAAATACAATACAATATGAAAGGATTACAATTGGACAACCTAACAAAGTTTAATAAAATATGAAACTAACCTATGATCCTCCACGCCTCCCATCTTTTTGGCAATGAGATGCAAGCTGCATTGTGAATTTTGTAACAAATATTAAATTAGAATAAATCAAAGCAGGGCCTCCATCACATAATACATATGAGGTTGAATTCCTTCCTTGTTGTTTGTAATACCTTTTGATGACAACTTGTTTTCCTTCAAACACAACCCGAGCCCAATTGTCAACCTTTTGTTCCTCTTCCATAACATGTAGTGGCTTGTCACAAGCTAAAATCCAAAAATTAGATTTTTAAAAATTGCCCTCTTTTGCTATGACTGCAAAGTGGTCTCTGATTTCAAGAATGGCTGCTAAGGCCTTTCAGTCTTTGATTTCCACTTGATGTAAGGCCTCCACATTTGCCTATGCATCATAAGCATTGCAAGGTTCCAAGTGGATGAAGTTGAATGGAAGAACATATGCCTCATTTTCATAGGGACCATCCCCACCTTCAAAATAAAACCTACAAAAACAAGATAGGTTCCAAACATGAAGAGATATTTTATCCAAACCTATACTCTTGACTTGATGAAAGTTGCAAGTCCCTTCCACTATCCATGCATTGAATTGGTCTACCCTATTGACATTGGTCATCTTCACTTCATGAAAATAGCGATTTACATCTTTCCTTGCACCATCATATGTTAGATGTTGGAAGCCCATGTGGTGCTTTAAGTATGACACTACATTTGCAACACTATGCAGTTGGACTAAATTTGGGTGAATTTGCTTAGCTTGTAGAACTTGTTTGATAGTAGCTCCTGCACCATCCTAACACCCCTTACCATGCTTAGAACCAAAATGGTTCCATTACATCACACACCCCTTAGGCATCTCCTAGCTCTCAGTTAAGGATGGATATTGTGCCATAAAAAAAAAGCTCTAGCACATTTAAATTGAGAAGCATAATCATGTGGAAAGACAATAGGTAACAAATAACCCTAATTTCCAAGAAAATCCTAATGGAACATGAAGCAATGTTGTAGAAAAAGATTGTTGTGTGTTTTGTCATCACTCACATAGAAATGATATTCTGTTAGGATTCTACATGAAAGGTTAATCCCATCCCAATTTGGGTCGGTGCGGAATGTCAAATGCACCAAGATGGTGATTTGCCAACTATACCAATGTTGATTTTGAATCTCATTTTGCTCCTTGAAAGAGTAATTCTCTGCAAATCAATCACATTCGCAATTTGGTCTTTTATCAAATTATCCAAACAAGATTTAAATTGTGCATCTTGCCATTTGGCTTCAAAACTGTGAATGATAAATTTAGTCAACTTAGGCTTGAGAAAGGATATGAATTCAAATGGGGGGGTCATCTATGGTACCAACTTGATTTACATGTCGGTCAATTCCATCATTTGACCAGCCTATGAACACATTTTCAAGTCACTTCCAAGGGATGAATAATTGATTATCAAGATCCACTTCAAAGGGACATGTTTAGAATTTTGAGATTCCACACCTATTACATTCCCCCTTAATGCACAACAACTTGTGGTATTTTCATGTTCAAATTTGGGACACAAAATGAGATCACATGACATTTATCTCATTCTTGCAATAATGGGTGCAACACAAATAGAAAATTGCCCTCCATTAGGCTTGCAGACTTTATAATGACAAATGCATGTTGTTCCATGTACTACTTTTTGATGCATGGAATTGAAAGCATTTTTCAATTCTGACACATGTACATGCTTTTGACAACAATAGGAATTGAATTCTTGTAGCCATTTCACAAACCATGGCTTGAGGTCTTCAAATGCCCTCAAACCAATTTGGATTGAAGGATATGTCTCCTTGAAGCATGTGTATAATATCAACTGCACAAGGAAATGTCAGGTTGAAAGAAATCTTTAGTTCATATTCATGGAGTTCATGGGAAAGGACATCATGAACACATGATCTATTAGTTCTTTCATAGTGAAAAACATTATTTTGTAATAAAAAAGAACAATATGAAAAACATGAACTAGAAGAGGAATTTATTGGTCAACAAAATCTGAAAAACAAAATGAAAAGTTTAGCCATCATGAAGAATAATGTTGAAGCAGATGAAGGATAACCAATAATGACTATTGTGAATAGTAACTTGAACCATAGTATTCAACCTTCACCTATAATCAAAAAAAATATGTGGAAAAATCCAAATGATTAGTTGCCCACATTTTGCAAAGTATGTGATTTTAGTTTTTTCACTTGACAAAATTCCAAAGCCTTCATGTTTGAATTCCAATTTTGAAATAACATCTAGTAAAAATATAAATCAAAGAAACTAAGAATTGAACCACAAGGTAAGAACATAGATTTTCAGGAAAAAATATTTGGGCATGTTCTTGGTAGGATGTTAAGGATGAACTAAGGATGAAAGAAGCTAGGATTCAAGATGCATAGGATGCTAAGGACTAAAGATGCTAAGGATTTAGGATGCACATGATGCTGAAGATTCAAGATGCACAAGATGCTAAGGAATTAACATTTAAGAAAAAAATTGGGGCATGTTCTTATCAGGAAATTAAGGATGAGTTAAGGACTAAAGATGCTAAGGATTCAAGATACTAAAGATTCAAGATGCACAAGATGCATAAGAATCAAAGTGCAGGAAAAACAACTATGTCCTGAACTTATGTCAAGAAAGTAAGCATGAGTTAAGGATTGAAGATGTTAAAGATTCAAGATCCATGGGATGTTAAGGAGTTAGAACTCACGAAAAAAAATTGTCGTGTTCATGTTAGGAAATTAAGGATGAGTTAAGGACTAGGGATGCTAAGGATTCAAGAGTCATATGATGTTCAGGAATCAAAATTCAAGAAGGAAAATTGAAACCATGTTCTTGTTAGGATGTTAAACATGCTAAGGACTCAAAATGCAAAAGGTTCAAGGTGCACATATTGCTAACAAATTTGAAGTCATAATAAAAATCAATGCATGTTGGATTGTTAAGATGCTTAGGGATTAGAAATCAATTTATGCTTTTGATTCAAGATGCTAAGGATTCACAAGATTTAGGATACATTACAATCATCAAATATATCACCCCTAAATTTTCTTGTTGATGGGAACCATGTAACTCCAATCAAATTGAAAAATTAACAAATTTTGGAAATTTCATATTACAACTTGTAATGTTACAACTATGAAACTTCAGAAAATAAATCACACATAAGCCAAGAAAATGAACAACATACTTGAGATTCTGTCAAAAAATAGTTGCATGAGTCTCCCATTGTTTAATATCGATTCTATTCTTGATGATGTCTTTCCTGTTTGGGCTAATTCAACTATTCTCAGTCCAAAATTACACCACCATGTTATGAACCTCCAAAGGTATTGCATCTCTCCTCTTTGATTTCCCATAGAGTGCCCACAATGCACTATTAATGTGTGCTTCAAGGTCCAACCTTCTAATGATGCCTAACATTAGGTTCCGGTGATGGATACATGTGAGTAGGCTAGTTTAGCGCATGTTACCAATCCTATCACCAAGTACCATGGGTATGAACATGTTCTTAGTTCGTTGGTCATCTTTGAAATGACAGCTTTTGATATGTTGCCATCTTCATGAAAATAGTTGACAACACTAAAAGCTACTTCCATTTCACCATAATTCAGCATGATTCCTTTCTAAACAGGGTGCTTCAAGATTTTTGGCATAATTATTAACTAGTACTCAATGCCTTTTAATGCAATTAAGCTATACCATTCCATTGCATACTTGTTAACAACCCTAGTAGTCGACCTTTCCACATCCATTCGTAGATTATTTTCGCCCCACCTTGCTTTTGTTGTCTTTTCTAACCATCGTTTCTTCCTATTTCTACATTTTCTTGTGAGCCCTACTAACACAACCATGCATGGTAGTTTCAATTTTTAAGAATTACATTAGGGATATTGGGGTGTGATAAGGTTATTAGGGGTTTTTACAGATTTCATGTTAGAATGAAGAATGATGGGTGCGCATGGTTGCATGACGGGTTGTTTTTGTTTCAAAATTTAATTCTTTTCTTCAACAAAAGTTAGTAATCATAATTTTGGAACTTCAATTATGTGATTGGGGATGAGAACTCTATAGAGAGTAAAGGTTAGAACTAAACAACAAAATTTGTAATGTTCGGCACAATGTTAGTCTTGTTCCAGTATGTAATGGATAGTCGCGCAAACAAGGATGATTTAAGATTCTTAAAATAGTTAAAGGGTGTCAATGAAGGGTCCAATGGAGATAGAATAATCTTCAAGTGTTATAAACACGTAGGATTAATTCGACACAACATAATAATTAAAACAAATAGGGTGATAGGGTGGCAATTGCAACATGGATTTTATGATGAACGAAGTTTTTATTCAAGTTATGGAAAAGTTCAAAGAGGAGTTGCAAGTACATGTTGAGTTTTAGGCTATGCCACAGTGGTAATTTATAACTGCAAGAAATCTAGGATGCATCAAATGGTGCAAACTAAATAATTCGCTTTGTTATTAGAAGGTAGTCGATGAATTAGATCGCAACCAATGATAATGTCCAATGCTAAGAATTGAAAACCATGCAAAAATTGAGATGTTTTTAGATTCATAAAAACCTTCACAAATAGTTTCATGTCGCAACCCCACTTTGGCCAAGTGTGGGGGTGAAGCCCAACACTTGGAAAAGTTGGAGGTTTGGAGTCCTCCGGGACTCCCGAATGTTCAGAGCTCGACAGCAAGGCCCAAAACACCTCACATTGGGGTG
>Ga0209611_10000441_pt1 | contig 60980 bp, 41 predicted proteins | sample S1TSphgellanicum_3_FD_187693 | JGI IMG/M metagenome (GOLD analysis project Ga0209611, IMG submission 187693) | Host-associated microbial communities from peat moss isolated from Minnesota, USA - S1T2_Fc - Sphagnum magellanicum MG (SPAdes) (version 2) | ecosystem: Host-associated > Plants > Peat...
AACTTTTTTAACATTAATATTTCCCCCCCCCCCCCTCTTTGTAGTTAATGGTAGTTTTGCCCTCGTTAGTTTTTAAGTCCCCAATGGTATTAAAAATGGTTAGTAATATTTATATTGCATGCTTGATTAGACAATTGGGGCTTATTGCCCATTGTGCTTAGATTTGCTTTCAATCCTCCCCTAATACCAATTTGGACTTTAAATTATCTATCTAAAACCTTTATGATTCCTATCATACTAACCATAGGTCCTTCTTACTATTGCTCCTAAGGTAAGGTAAAAATGTTAAGGAATCACATACAATCACACCCACTATTGTCTTCCTTTATTATTTTCAAACATTAAAAAATCCAACCAAATATCACCATTAACCAAAAACCATGGATCCAAATCCATAATATGGTTGTCAAATGTAAATAATGCCCAATTTTAGGTCCCCGATAATCACCTTAAGCTTGAAAATAATATTAGGGAAGAATAATGTTACACACACCAAAGCTAATTTACTAACTTTCTTACTATACTACAATTATTCAAATAAGAATAAAAAATTATATATGTAGAAGGAAAAAATTTGCTCCTTGGACAATATCCTACCTTCCCATCCTTCTATTTCCTAGTGAATAATCCTAGTGTAGTAATAGGTTAGTTACATCAAGAGGAATGATCATAGTCTAGTTAATAAACAAGGGAATGGTAATTCCACCCTACAATAGAATGACTGCCATAACATAGCAACACTTATAATTATTCAAAAGAGGGATCTTTTGATGAAAATACATATTTTAAAGGTAAACAATCTTGTCTCAAGAATGACTACCTTATGCCTATCTTTCTCCTACTATCTACCCTACCCTCCTACCAAAGTGAAAATAATTATTCTTGGTAATAAAAATTACTAAAATTCCCCCCAAGGCACTAACCTCCCAAGTAAAAAGAAAAAGATTAAACCAAGGTTAACAAAGGTCTTTTGATTGAACTACTCAAGTTGTCCAAAGTGAAGCCAAGTTAAACACAAACAAAATAATGGAAAAGTACAAGATTTTTCCAAAATGGAAAAATCTAACATTGGCTAGATGGTGCCAATGTTAGTTGTTCAACCAACTTTCAAAATTGGGGTGAAAACACACTAAGGGTGAACCACTTTTGTTCAAGAAAGGTCATGTATAACAAGTATTATAGTAAACAATAAGCTAAAATTTTAATAACATTGTTTGGTTATCCTAAATACAAAAAAAAACTGTAGAATTTGCATTAAAACATTTTTGAATTCAAAATTCATTTTGAGTCAAAATTAATTTCAATATAATAGTTAAATGAGGAGGATTGGATAAAATCAATGTACACAAAGTATATAACTTATAGTTTTTCAACGGCCATAGGGCCTCATGTTTATAATTCATGAAACATTACAAAAAAAAAGAAAATTGAAAAAATAATGCAATGCCCATCTATAAAATCTTATCTTCTTTGATATGGTGGTGGTTTTTTCCCCTAAAAATAGGATATTATTATGCATTCATTACTAAACAAATGCAAAAAAACACATTTTTTTAATGGGATTTCATCCAAAAAAATTTAATTTCCAAATTTTCCTAGATTTAATTCATGTATACCAATATCATACACCATTAAAAAATTCACCGAAGAATTCCATCCACAACCCTAATTTTGAAGTATATATTCAAAAATTTGAAACTCTATGATGGGTATTATTTTGTCACAAATATATTTCATACATTCAAAATCTTCAATGTTTATTGAATTTTTCAAAATAATTGATTAAATGAAGTCTAAAGCTAATCAATATATTTAAAACAAGCAAAGATAATTCAAGATGTGATGTCCATACATTACCAAAAAAATTAATTGCAAAAAGAATATACATGTGACTACAATTTGGGGGGGGCTTAGTGTGCTTTCACCCATTGATATCTTGAAAATGGAACACATATTCCAAATGGGGTATAAGGAAGGGGACAAGGTTTATACTTGTCTCTTAAAAATTGAAAGGGAGAACATGATACAATTGATGAGCTTGGGGAGCTCATTCCTTATATATCTTAAGAGATATTTTTTAATATGATATGAAATAACGACATATTCTAAATATATTTTTAAGTATACTTTCAAAATATTCTCAAAATGAATTATCGGGCCCACTATTTACATTTAAATAAATTGTATAAAAAAATAATAAATTGCACCCTCTATGTTTTTGCACGTTGTTTGTATTAAAATGGAAATGACCTGCGCAAGTTGATGAACATGAGCAAGTGTAATGTTCATTGGTAATTTAGGAGAATGAGAGATTTGAATCCATCTTAATGGCAAATCCAAACTTCCACAAATTCTTAAAGCACATTTTTTTGCTTAGGATGGAAATCACAAGGTGCAAGCATGGATGCCATAAATCAAATGTGTCCAAAGCGAGGATGCATCTTGGTACATATCCGTGGATTCCAATGTCCAATGGCCATGTGGAATTCCTCATAGTCATGATAAACCTGAACAAGTATGAACATTCACCTACTTCATCTTTTTCCTTTCTTGTTCTAGTCTTGTTTGTTTGTTCATGTGACAATGCATTTTTTTGCAAGGTAATGGAATTCGATCATGTTAAGTCAAGCCTTGTACATGATTTTTTTCAAATTCATAACATCAACATCATACCTTCAAAATAGTTCAAGGATGTCCTTTCTACCAATGCCTATAAAAAATGCTAGAGCAAGTTATGGAAAACTTGGCATTCATTCAGATCCAAGGCTTTTTTGAGTATATGTATAAGGTAAGACATTTTGTTCCCACCATCTCCATGTGCAAGAATTTTTTTCAAGTCGTTAATTTTTTTGATCCAATCTATACCAAAAAAAATTGTTTATTGTAATTGGATCTTGATGAACAAAACCAACAAATGAAAATGGATGTTGATGTGATGCCCAATGCAAAATTGGCATGTCACATTAGTTTTGATAACCTTAATGGATGGTTAATAGCTCTATGATTAGTCTCTCTTAAGGGTTATTAGCAACAACATTTTTCTATGAAGTCAATTGTCCCATATCTTCCTCTTTTCACTTCCTTGTGTTGTCCATGAAGCCAACCACATGGTCCAAGGCCATGCCCACAAATTCTTGAAATCCTTGAAAAAAAATTTGTGATGTCGAATCAAACCCAAAACAACATATAACAATTCACAACCATGGTGAACAAAAGACAATGTTGATAATAAAAAACCATGCATCCAACAAAGTTTTACATATTTGGTGTAGCAAATTGAAAAGAAGAATCTCAAAACCAATAGTCAACTATCTTCACAAGGAAGCGAAAAACTATATCCCTAGACCTAATAGAAGACAAATATAAATAACAATAGCAACACCAACATAGGCTTTGATGGAAAAAACATAAAACTTGATAACAATTCTCAAACCTTCAAATCATCACCTTACATTCATGACATTGTAGTAATGCTTGATAAGAAGATGATGTTGATGATTAAACATTCAACCATAACAAACAGAACACAAAATAAAACCTACCCTAGAAGCTTACCAAAAGCAATTTAGAACTACAAATTACACATTAAATTTAACAAACAAATTTTGTTACAATCATATACTGATTTTGGGAAATAGATTTTGTAACAATTGCACATCAATTTTGAAAAGAAGATATTATTTCAATTGCACACTAATTTTGAAATTTTTTTTTTTTTGCTACTAGTTGTTTATTGTGATTAATTCAAACATATTTTGTTGTGATTTCCACAATAGATTCTTCTTTTTAAATATTGCAACCTTCAACGCCATAGGTAATGTTTGCACTTTCAAGTTGGAGAGCTTGATTAGCAACACTAGTTCTCAAGGCCAAGGCATTGGTGAAGAGTTTAATGATGATAGCATGAAAATATTTGTAATGTGAAAATGAAATAATGTCATAAGTACTCAAGAAAGTTGCCACACCATGCCTTAGAAATTAGTTGTAACCATCTAATTAAATGTCACACAATGCTTTTAAGAGTGGTCATTCCAAACATGATTTGCACCTTGGCTCTAAAAAAAGCATTTCTGACCTTTGAGTAGATGGTGAAAAACCTTGGCCATCTTGTTGTGTGTGAGCTCTAGTAGCTACAAAACAAATCCATCACATAATAAACAAAATGGTTGTTGATCAAATCATTTTTTAGCTACAAACATAGCTTCTGGTTTCAACAAGAAAATAATAACAAATCTTCATTCTTGAATCAAGCTAGAATTTTCAAACTTCACAATTCACAAGGTGCAAGGTGCAACGAGGAGAGAATGGGTTTTGCAAGGTGGAAGGCAAGTTGGTTCATGTCTCTTTTTACTTGCTAGAACACTTGTTGTTGTTGACAATAATGGAAGATGAAACAAATTAAGAAGCATTAATAACAACCATCATCATGGTGTCAGCTTGGATTGTGTCATAATTGAACTTTGAAAATGAAGATGTTGTCATCACCCCATCAAGAAACTATCACATGGAGTTGTTGTTGTCAAACATTCTGTTAGAAATTTTCAATTGGGAAGCTATAACTTGGTGTTGCACATTTGTCAAGTTGAAAAAAAATGGGTACCTACCATTCGAGTTAAAGCCTCTTTATAAAACTAGGAGGAACGCAAAACCATAACAATAAAAAAGAACACAAGGCCATGGTAATCAAAAGGAACATTAAGACCATCACAATTAGGAAAGCAAAAGCTTACGTGCAAGAGGTGTACTAGCTAGAATGCTTCAAGCTTGGAAGCACATCTAATGCAAGACAACCAACGCAGTTGTTGAGGAGAATGTAGCACCTCCTTATGCCAATAGTCTCTCAAAAACTTGCACAAGGGTTTGGTGAACGAGATAATCCACACCCATTACCATTGATTTATAAGGCCTAAACTAAACTACATCTCAACCATATGTTTAAAAATGAACGGCTATTTTGAAAACATTGGTTGTTAATTTTTTCATCCATCCTAGTGATGAGAGTAGGTTGAATCCATTAGTCAGTATATGACTACTTGGTTTTGGGTAGACCATAACTGCACGTGATAATTTTCTAGTGTCTATGGGAACAATGCTTTTCTTTGATCAATTTTATGATGTAGCCAAAGTGGCAATGATCCCAAGAAGATTTAGCCAACTTTGGCTACAAACTAAATATGAAAGTAAACGTTTTTAAACATCCTTCTATATATATTTTTTCTACCTACAAGAAACAAGTCTAGAAATCTGGAATATTTTCTTAAATTTTTCTCAAAATATGGCTATTGAAATCTAAGACAGAACTTGATTTTAGCATAGTTTATTGTAGATTTTTGGCTATACATGGGCAGCCCAAAAAAAGGACCATGGGAAGGAAGGCGAAGCCGAAGGAACGGGAAGACAGAAGAAGATGCTCTCGTCGCGCGTCGTCGTCGTCGCAGGGTTTTTGTCTTGCTGATTTGCAATTGCCGCTGGAGTTTTGGTCGATGATTGCTACTTTGAAGTTCGTTTTGGTGCTGTGATGATCCTGAAGCAATAAGGAGGGAAAAACGAGTGAGAAATCAGTAAATTTGGCGAGAAATGAAGTTGCTTTGAGGAGGAGGAGACACGCACAGAGTTTGAGGTGGAGAAATGTCGGGACTAGCGCCAGTGGTGGAGGAGGAGGATGCTAGTGAACTCAAGCTCGGTGAAGGTTGGTGGAACTTTTTTTTTCTTTGGCGTCTTGTTTCATGCTCGGTAATAAACTGCGTTTCGTGATTTGTGTCGAGAAACTCTCACGAGGTTCTTTCTTTTTTTTTGTTTTAAGGGAAGAGAATGTGCAGTCCGTCAAGCTGATAGAAAAGATAGATACCTTCATTCTGCGGCTGAGTTTAAGAAATGAATTTTCCATTTTTCCGTCTGTGCGAGTGGGCAGATTTCGTGAAGGCCAAGTGTTTGATGAATGCGGAGGTGGCGCTTGTGCTGCAGCGTAAGTATGAGCAGCTTCAGCAACTGTCTGATGATCCGGTTTCGCAAATCTCCCAGTATGTGACTTCGCAAAACCCCAATTGACTTTTTGTGCAAAACTTTTCCATGATGGCGACTGTGTAGATGTTGGGGTCTGAGAGACAGGGATGCAGGGGATGAGATCTCATGGAGGAGAGCCATGTCTTGGAAACAGATTGTCATCTGACATTTTGGTTCTTCAGATCATTGTGCATCTATGTTAGGTTATCATGTAATTCATGTATACACACAAGAGCTTGGCAGGTTAAGTTGGTGTGTGTAACATGTAATTGGTGCTTCTGCAGAGTCTTTGAGAAATCTTTGCAGTATGTCAAGCGCTTCAGCCGATATCAAAACCCGGAAGCTGTGAAGCAAGTGCGAGAGTATCCTTGTTGACAGTGTTGTCAGTCTCATTTTTTGTTGTATGTCTTTGCACTCTCTGGTATCAACTTAACAAGCAATTAGGCAGACAAGAGTAGGAAAGTACCAGGCTTTTTTGGTATCTGCAAGGGGGGAGATGTGAGGGTTTTGGTGCAGTGTTGTGAAGATTGTCCAATATTTTCAAGAACTTAGTGAAACAGAGAATTTATGTTCAATGATAACCCTAACAAAGCAGAGTGCTCACCCGGAACAAGCTTCATGAATTTGAGGTATGTCTCTTCTCCCAAATCTCAGTGCAGGCTATTGTAGGTCATACACCAATCTTGGTCAACTCTGGTTGATACCCTCATGAACCTCATATAGGCCGTGCTGCAAAATCAGAGTTGTCTTTGAATTGTCAAAAGATTCATCCGGTGTTGCTGTATGAGAGACTTACGACCCTCTATCACTGCATACACTGTCAATACTCAATAATACATGTTGCTTTTGAAGGTCTTTAGACATCTGACTGTCACTGTTGTGAAAAATAAGAAACTCAGTATATTGGTTAATGGATGACATCGACCTTCACCCTCTGCCTGGAGCTGATGAAGTCAGTGCGGATGTTGTGGTAGCTGGTCAATAGTCAATACCATACATGTTGCTGTTGAAGGTCCTTGAACATGCATCTGACTGTTGCTATTGTTTAAAATGCTCCTCAGTTTTTGGTTTTTTTCTCCCTCTGTTCCTTAGCGTTCGATTTCCTCTTTTTCTGGTTTGCTGATATGTCATCAGATACAAAATCTCTCCAACCCTTTTATCATGCTGTCTCTCAATTCTAATCAGGTTGACTTGAATCATAAGTACAGAGAAGTTCTCTATACTTATATGTGCTTGCTTCTGGATCTGCTTGTCAACCAAATTCTTCTGTCATTGATGTTTGGCTGTCCTTGGAGAATGTCAGGTGAGTGTGATTGGCAACTTGTGCCCTGAAACTGTAGAGGAGGCAAAAGCTGTGGTACCTTCCATCGCAGTAAGATTTGAAATTATTACTTTGTTGTTGGATTTCAGGGCTGTGTATATTGTCGTTACTTGATCCTTTGTGTAGTCATTTGGTGGTATTGGAAAAAGATGTGCTCACTAGTGTCTGCATACCATGCAGGCATTCTTATGTGTTTGTATTGACATATCTCACTGACAATCATTTTGTTCTTTGGTATGTTTCAGAAAAAGGGTCGACTTGATGATGAAAAAATTGAAACTATGCTGACTGATCTCGCTACAATAAAGAAGTTTGAGTAGGTCTGGGGATCTGTCACTATTTGTTAAGAAAGTGAAGATACACCTCTGTATAACTGTATTCACTCAGATCTCGGAAGTCTCACCTATGTCACATTTCAGTCAACCTGTCACATACTGGTTATGCTACTCTTGCTGTTTTTTTCCACCGAAAAAACAATATTTCAGTATTTTGATAAGGCCTTTGTTATGCCTGATCTCCTTATTTGTCAGAGGAACTTCACAGACCCCTGTAAGTCCAGTCTATTATGTTGGAGCTCCTGCTATTGCAGTGTAAATAGAATTTTTATGTCAGTATGGTGATCCTAGATTGATAGGGATGATTCATTTCAAATTAAAGCCAAGTTAGACCTCTTCAACAAAACTCCTGCAGTTGGGTGTTAATTCTATTCTTGTAAACCTGAGAGCCAATATAGAATCATTGGGTTAGTCTTAACAATGATCTGACTTGGTGAAAACAAAACTGGCATTGATGCAAACAATAATAAAGCATGGATAATAGAACAATTGACCACTTGTAGTTTCATTCACCAAGGTGCAACTTTAAGATGCTTTCATTACGTCAAAGTGACACATTATCATGCCCAAAATGCCCAAATCTAAGACTACGTATTAGGGCATTTCTATTGCATGGTACACGAGTGTGTGTGTGTGTGAACTGTAAACTGACATCTGGCTTTTGTATGAGTTATTCTGTCAACAAGAGACTATGTACTTAAATTAGTCCTGGACTTCGCTTCATTTGAGGATTTTGAATGGATTCATAGTTGGTTCAAATGTTCTTCTCTGGAATTATGTTTGTGTTTGTATTAATGTACAGTTCACATTCTTTGGGTCATAGAAAGGCACTGGAATTAGAAAGCCTGGTTCTATGTCATCCAAAGGTTGAAACCAACTCTCAATGAACCATTTTTGAACAATTTTTCAATACTTGAAACTTTACTTCATCCTCATATTAGTGTACAAGATTACTATGTGCTCTTTTTGAAGTGGAATCCTCAGTCATATTAAGATTGGTAGTTGGATTTGGAGGCTCTCTATATAATGCTCATAAAACTTTTGATTCAAGATCTTGAAGCAAATACTGCTTTGCTCAACTGATTGACCTTTATATTTAATGACAGAACAATGATCTTTAGAAGTGAATATGTAAGCGCACATCCATCACACACAGTTGATAACGCCTTAAGAGTACAGTAACACCTGATCCAAGTGCTTGTGGACTGGTTGTCACCTTATATCACAAATTGTTGTTGATATGATACTGCAAGGTATAGACAACCTGGAAATGTCATGTGGTTACAATCAGAGAGCAAGAAGGCGGAACATTAGAACATTGATCATTAATTTCCAGTTTGCCTTCAGTGTCAATCTTTGATTGAACACCGAGTTCTGCTAGCACAATAAGTGCAGTCTCATCCAGCCTCACCATTTTTGCAAAATATTGTCACCACTACTGGACTGCAGGAGGCACTGTGTTGGCACTGAACATTGTGCACTTTGCATAATGTTCCTGTTGGTTGGGGGTTGTAGGAAAATTAAGCTCATGCTAGCATCACGTTATGGAGAAGGACAATCCTGTGGCACAAGAGATATAGAAAGTTGGTTCTCTGCAGCAGTTGTGCAGCAGCTCATACACAGGTGGGCTCATCCTCTACTGGCAGCTTGTTTGACAGTGAAAAGGCTGACACAACTTTTGCAAACTCTCAGGAGGTGACATGGTCCCAGCCACTGGGTACAATAGGTAATTCATACTGGTGAAGCAGGTCTTGACAGGTTCAGCAGACGCTCTAGCCTAAGTGTTCACAATGATTATAGAGAAAAAGATGAAGGTACCTTTCTTAGTCATTTTTCTGTTTTGGGTGCGAGTCAAAAGTGAGTGAGTTGCATTTTTGGGGATACATCTCTTAATGGACTGTATTTATTCATGTCATGGGCAGTCAGGCAAAGACAAAAGACTGCTAAGTAACTTCCAATCTGCTATGACTTTATTAAGGTAAATCGATGTGTAATATTTGTTCATAAACTGGTTGAATAATATAGTGTTGTTTCCTTGTTATTTGTAACGTTTTTTGTTCTCCTGCAAATGAAAGAGATAATATATAGTTGTTGAATTTGAGAGGACAACAAGCACATGAGAGGCTGTGTGATGTGGCAGTAGTTTCAACAAAAGTCAAGCCACAACCCTTCACAAAGAAAAATGCTCAGTGAATGTCATCAAACACATCTACTCTGGCCATGTTGTTTCTAGTTTAACTGCATGAGCTACACAATTGCAAAGTATCCTTTGAAAAGGTGAGCTACTACATAGCGCTTCCTTGGCTTTTATAGCTGGTTATGAGGATGAATTGTATGGGAATTTTGCTGGATTGCCAAACTTAATGCATATGTTGACACTTGCATTCCTAGTTCAGTCATCTAATAAATGTGCACTAAGGCTATGATTAGTCACCAGAAGATAACACGAAGTCATGAAGTCATCATGTGTTCAGGTCTCTAAGTAGTGGTGGATACACGCATGTCACAATGGTCATGGAGGCAATCGATGCTAAGGATTTTGAGGAGGTGGCTTCAAAGCCTCCTAACATCAATTCTATGTGGGTCTCCAAGCAAGGTTTTTTTTGGATTTTCAGAAACCAAAAAAGGGCTTTGCCCTTTCACAAAGTTTTACAACACTCCAAGATTTTGTGTGAAGGCCATAGGGTTTGTATCTCATCCATTCCAAGTTAATCTAGATCAATGTATTTATAATCCTCAAATTAGGAATAGAAAACAAGACTACCCAAGGGAAAAGGAGACTACACTTAAGATATCTTTGCATTGCTGCAGTTATATGCCCCATGTGCAAGTTGCAGTTCAATATCTGGGTTGGTGTTTTCTCCTTCAAATTTTAGATAAACTAAAAAAAACGTAGATGTATAACAAAAATGTAAACAAGAATACTCAAAGATAGAAAAATTGTTGAATCACCTTGAAACATTGCACAAATAAATGGATGAGAGGAACAAACATTATGAAGGAGATGGCAAAAGAACCATGTTGCAAACCAATGAATAAAAAACTAGCAAAAGTTTTGTTTTCCAAACTTTGACAATGTGATGCATTTTACCTTTTTATTCTTACAATCCTAAGCAATTATGGAGGACTTAGTCGACTATGGTGTAATGTTTTGCATTTGTGCAAGATTGTCAAGCTCTTACTTGATTCATTCATAGGAGGAAATTGCAAGATTGTTATGATTGATGTGCTACTTGTAATCTCCTTTGAAAACAAATACTTGTTTTAAACTTTTATAATTGTAAAATATTTTGAGATGTTGGTTCTTCAATTTATTATCTTAATTTGTCCTTGTGATTTGAGTGAGTTGTTTAATAAGTGCAAATGTTGAAGGAGTTTTGAATATTTTCAAATGTACCAATCAAGCCTCCAAAATAAATAAATGAAACTCACATTGGAACTATGAGGAAATGAAAGCGCAAGTGCAAACAAATTTTTGAAAAATAGGAAATTTCCTTAAAATATATATATAGTTAAACATCTTGAAATCATGAAATGAAATGCTACCCTCATTGTTATTAATTTTTTGTTCAACTATCCAAAAACAATTCCAAAATAAATGGTAACATCATTAACAATATAGTGTTACAAGCTTTATATTTTATTCAAATTTGAAAATAACAAAAACTAACCTTGTTTAAAGTTTTTAAAAGGTTTAGAATTTGAGATTTTTTAAATTTCACCATGTGCTAAAGCATTTATTTATTTGATTAATAATAATTGAAATATCACCAAAACCTAACCAAAAATCAAACTACACAATACAATGTTGGTTACACTAATTTGGTACGGTAGGTTATCCTTCATTACTTTTCAATTCATCTACAATCTTGCTTTTTCATCTTCACTTCCAATTCCATTGATTACCATGATGAGAAATAATTCTAAGGGTGATATGAATGTTATGTTCTTGAATTGAATTTTTTTCCTTTGCTAAATTAATGCAACCCAAGGTGAAGCACACTTGTAAACCTATAAAACTAATGGATGATGTGAAAGCTAGTAAAGATGTTCATTTGAAATCCAATTCAATTCCCACATTGTTCAATAAAAGGGATGTACTTGAACAAAACCCATGCCAAATGCAAATTTTGTTAATTTTTTCAACAATGTTAATGAAAGCTCCAACCCCATTTCAAAATGTTGCAATCTTGAAATCCTTAATAAAAAAATTGTGAATTTAATCTTGGTCTATATGCACCTCTTTTATGTCGCAAAATGAGAAGAGAATATAAACACAAAGCATGGGGTTAATGCTAGACATAAATATTGGCTAGAATAAAAGGTTTCTTTATTAAGTTCAAATAAAACTTTTATGTTAGTCACATTGTGAATAAGCCCAATTGCTTGATCACAATTCGTAACAAAAAGAACCTTCAAATATGATAAAAACCTCATTTCAATTAATTAAAGGTATATACAATGTCAAAATTGTTACAACCTTGCAAGCTAAAAGACAAATTAATTTGTAAAGATATCATAATTATATTACATCGACTTAAATGTTATGCAAGGTAAGAAAGCACACACCTCTTTGCAAAACTATGGCTAAAGGATTTTTTAAATATTGAAGATTTGGTTTCAAAATGATTTATAAATTCAATAATGAAACAATTCAAAAATCATAGGGGGAGAAAACACACAAGTCAAGCAATATGTAAGCATCATTTAAAAGTTTGAAGAAAAAGAATGAGGAGAAAAACACACATCTCAAGCAATATGTAAACATCATCTAAAGTTTGAAGAAAAGGAATGAGGCAAAAACTAAATGTGGATGTGGTATGGTGCTACTATGTCTTTTTGCACATCCTCTAGTTTCTTTATTCACACTTGAACTTTTTCACTAGTTTAAGAATCACATAACAATTTGTGGCTTGAAATTTATGTAGCAAATGTCTTACAAATTTTGTTTCTTATGAATTTGCAACTATTTCATTTTGCCAAAAAGGTGAATGGTAGATGATATTGCAATTATCTGTCATGTTTATCTCTTGTTGTTACTATAATCAAACATCTTGAGCAATTTTACCTATAAGCATAATATAAAGATCTTGAACATTTCTTATTAACATCAAAGCATTGGGCAATGTTATGAATGTGGTAGATTTTGGGAAATTAAGACATGATGATAACAACAAACATACAAATAGTAATACAACAATAGTTTGAGCACATGCATGCAATGATTGGTTTTCAATTGTGGAAAACAAATGCTTCAAAAAAACACATTAAGGTTTTGTTTATAGTATTCATTGATAATTGTATCCAACATACCTTGGAAAAGTGTAGAGAAAAGTACATATTTATTTTCTCATCACAAATTACATTGTACATGAATATCTCACATAATTGGAGCAAGATAGTCATACATGTTAATTCCAATTATGCAACATGCCTATGACCTTGAAAAAAAGGAGCAAAGAGCATGTTTAGTTGTCCATAAAATTTTATTTCTAAACCAATTATGTATGTTTACTTGTAATCCAAAATATTAATGCACATGCATGCTAGTGAAAAATCATCACCACCACACAAATTATTTCAACTTTGATTATTCATTTTTCTTCATTCAAATTTGTCTCGTGTAAATGTTATTTATAAAAATTAGCCCAAAAAAAGTGATGAAATCCTTTCTATTTTTTGAAAACCCAACCATAAATGAACCTTTCCCCTATATTTTGGTTGAAAATATTGGTAAACCAATTTATAGACATCACTAGACTAGACATGTGATTGGTTGAACATTCCATGTGAAATCTTGGAGTTGTCAATGTGAAATGGACTCTCAATGATGAAAATGAAGCAATTATCATTACATTAAATTTTTAAATCAAAGCATCTTGTATTCTAATTGACTTAGTGCATTTTCATTTTAATTTCCTCATTTAATGGTGGAATTTTTTTAATTCTTATTTTGACACTATGATTTCATATTTTTTTATTTCACATGTAAATTATTTATGTGTGAAAAAAATAGTGTTAATATTCCAAAAGTCAATTACAAAAACCCTTTTTTTTTTAGAATTTAACCATATTTTCACTGTATAAAATGTGGGTGCAATTCACTAGTCCCCATTCACTAGATCAGTGAATTCATTGAATCCCCACTAGGTCTCACTCATTACAATTACTAAATTCACTAAAAATCTAGTGAAATCACTTGGCGTAGAGGGACACCTTTTGTTATTTCCAATATGATTTTCAAAAATATATATTGTTATGTAAGGATAATTAAAAAATTGAAAATGTTAACATTAAATATGACATATTTTTTAATTCATTTATAATCCATAGAAACTATGACTACATGTCAATTCAAAATGTAATCAAATTATGTGTTCACCCATGGTCTTTTGTTCTTTTCTAATGTTACCAATTTCAAATTTTCATGTAATTATCACAACTTATGTTTGTATTTCCTTTTTTTAAAAGTTACAAAAAATATTGCACATAGTAAATGGAAAATGGAGAAGACTTGTCATGCCATTAATTGTGTTTTTGTCCAAGTGGGCCCAAGCACAAAATGTTTTGAACTCAATGGTCATCAATCACACACCCAAAAAAAATTGGGTCCATTGAGGATATGGGATTATGTCATGAGTGAATTAATTATTTACTATGGATTATTTAAATGGGGGAAACACACATTTGAATTAGATTTGACAAAAGGAAATAGACCTTTTTCAATTGTTGTTGAAAAGGTGATAGAGCACCATTGTATATTAACATGGTCCATGTTTTCTACAAGGAAGGGTTATTGTTTAAACAAAAACTAGAAATAAAGGACAAATCTAATAAATACCCAATGCCCTAAATAGGTTTTTGGGGTTGTGGATGTAGATAAAATTGATTATTGAGGCTTTTGTCTTTTCATTGATGGGAAAAGACACTTATCAACAAACTAAAGCCCCTTATGAACTATTTAAAATCCTTGCCCTCTTGAAATGTAACCAAAAAATGGTTAAAAGACAAGTCAAAAATGTAAGAAAATGTTTAAATTATAGAAAGTGGAGGAGATGTTGTAAGAAATAAAATAAGAGTTGAACAAAAATAATGTAAAAATCCTTAAGGCTATATGGATGTCACCCATTTTAACAAACTTAGTGGGCATGAAAAAATGTTCAAGGAATGGTGATCATCTGAATGAAAATAACTAATATAGAAATATGAAACCTTCAAACTATTTGAAGATTTACAAAACATGGCGAGGGGACAAAGATAGTGGACATCGCATGGTGGGGATCAAATGACACATTTTTGTGGTTGCACAAAAATATTTATAATTTTTAGTTGGGCAATTATGTATGAAAAAAGGTCAACAATAGCAAAGAAAGAACATTTAAGATGTGATGTGATAAATGTTATCGAAAACAAATGAAAATGAATGGGAGGGGAAATGAATAACAAAAGCTTGAAGGCCTTTTCAATGAACAAAGGGGTTCATAAAGGGTTGCATTATTAAGTACCCATGGTCAATTGAATGAAGGTGACATTTATGGTTATGTTGACTACAAAATATTGAAGTTTCTTCCACATAACAAATGTAAACAAAGAGGATGAGTTGAACAACATTATCTCTTACATCATATAATTTTTAAAACCAAAATACCTTTTGATGTCAAATTGAATGCATGTTTGCCAAGTCATCATGTAAGATGAACTAACTATCCTTTTGTGGTAATTCCAAATTGGTGAGGGGTAGAACATGCTAAAATGGAATCACAAAGTTGAAGACATGATGGGTAGTTGCATAATACAATGTACATGAAATCCTATAATGAGACAATGTTTTCTACACCTATACAAGTTAAATGTATGGTGTGTGTTTTATTATAATAATAATCTTAAGGGGTACCAAGGTAATGATTTTAACTACATTCACCTTTGAAAGAAAAAGAACCAAATCAAAACCATATAAACATTCCAAATGGGGGATTTTTTTGTTTTATCACTTGAAACATAATATTATGCAAACAATATTTTTACAACTCACTATTTTTTTAAAAATCCAATATTCGTAAGTAATTCAAAATAGGGGTTTCCAAAATATTTTCAAGATGACATGGAAGTATAAGGGCTTTTTGAAGGAAATTTATGAAAAAAATTTATTTAGTCCTTTTGGACATGATTTTTTTGAATTCATATTTATATTTTCAAAAACATTATGAGGAAAGTCCTAGGATGTTGAGGAGGTGTTCATTTGGTTACTTTTTGGATAAGATGATCATTTTTCCTTGAACAAAAATGTCAGATTTTTGTCACATTCAAAATACATTACAAAAATGTATTATTAAAAACTTGTGTGTGTTTTTGGTCACCCTAGAATGCATTTACCCTAATCATATATCATATATAACAATTGAACAAAAACCCAGTAAAAACTTGTAATTTTGCTATGATTGAAATATGATGGCTATGCCAAATACACATGTGCAATGCAGTTGGGAATGTTCCCTTCCAAACTATGAAAATAAAATTGATTTATTTAATTATTCAAAACCATTTGTAAATACTCAATCATGCAAGATTTTTAAAAAACCATCTTTAAAGGAACACTAGTTGATAGATGAGGCATGTGATTGAACATCTCCTTCCACATTTCTAAAGGAAGTTCAAGATTTTGGTTGAATTCAAAAGCTTCCACAAACAAGGAAAGAAAACCATTATATAATTGGGATAAAAGTTTTGATAGCTAAAATGGTGTTTGACACAATCACAGTTACACACCCACATCTTGACCACATATGACCAAACAACACATTTCCTTTCTATGTCAAACTTGGATGCCCTTATTTGTAGTCATTTTAAAATATTCCCAAAATGCTTAATGTGAATCCAAATTATCATTGTTGATAAAGGTCAAGGCCAAAGAACTTGTGCACATACCTATTCACCTAACTTTAATTCAAAAAAAAAAATCAAACATTGATTGAAGTTGTCAACATCAAGAGTTTTATTTTAGGATTTATATACTAAAGGTCACTTGGTTTTTTTGAAGTTGTTGATATGAAAACTTTTCCTTTGGGGTTTAAATCCTAAAAATCATTTGGTTGTTTTTTGCAAGAATTTTTTTTGCTTGTATGCATGTTTGTGTGTGAGGTTTGACATTCCAAAAATTCATATTATCCCCAAAATTCATAATCACCATGAAAAGACCAAAAAGACATGCCTATTATGCATCAGAATCACGTAACTCAACTTATTTTGTGGCTTGTGCATATGGGTATTATTAGTTGCAAAATTGCATCAAGTTCCATAAAATTTTGATGGATCCTTATTTTGGATTAAGGGATGCAAAAAATGGTGAATATTATCATTTTATTTAGACGTGCGACATGTGTTTCTTGTAACTTGACAAATTTTATTAGTACCAAAATTTTATCCCATTGACAACTTCTCGATGTCCACAACTCATGTCAAAAAAATATTGTTATATGTTTATATGTGGTCTTTTTATGCATAGATTTGGCCAAAAAATTGGTAATTGTTTCATCCATAATCAACTATTTATTTCAATGCATTTGGCTACTTCCAATTAACCTTTAGTGCAACGTCTACATGGGTACATGGGTAAAGGGTTTGATAGTTTAAATGCCATAAATGTCTACTAGTTGTGAAAAATCATGTGGTGATATTTGGATCTTTTATTTATGCATGATATATAGTTTTAATATTGTTTTGTATTTGATAGTTTGATGTGATCACATCATTTTTCACATGGCTTTGAACATATTTGGATGGTATTTTAAAAATAGGAACTTTTATCCACATAATTTGATTTGAAAAGAAGGTTTATGTAAATTCAATGTCTTAAGGAGCTTGAAATTGAAAGTTTGGGAAGCATACACTTATGTTAATTTTTGAAATTATTGTGGAAGTATCCAAACATTGTACCCTTGAACAATTTGGGTGCTTCAACCCCTTTGGCAAGAGTCATACTAAAAATTACAATGTGAATTGTTGGCTTTTAATTTATTTAAATAAACATCTTAGGATCTAAGGACTTGGAGGTGCAAGGTGGAAAATTGAACAATGTTGCAATATACAAACTATTGGAGCATGTTGAAGAGAGTTCAAAAGATTGTGATACAATTATGGAAGCCCAAAATCACTATGATAATTTCTTTTGGTGGTTGCAATTTAATTGTGGTGCCATTGTCCTAATTTGTTTTGCCATAGTTGTCATAGTAAAACGGGGTTTTCCATTCTTTTAAGATAAGGTGATGAAGTTGTCATTTAAAAAATATTAAAGTTGAAACCCATAAGTGTTGTTGTGGTTAAAACAAACAGATTAAATTATTTTCTTTGTGATCCAAAATTTGGAACTTTTGCGTTGTTTTTAACAAGTTTGATCAAAGAAATTGAAATATATATTAAGTTGAATTCAAGGTCCATATTCATTTCATCATTGCTTCCAATCTTTTTATTTATATCTTCCATAACATATTATGAATCCATTCAAAACTAATCGATAATAAAAGATGACATTTATTCACATAATACATAGCAAAGCCATAATTGGATAGAGAATTCATAACCATGTACATAAGAAATAATAAACAAAATTTTGCATTTTAAAGTTTCAAACCCTAATGCTTGTGCATGTAGTTTATGATTGAAACATGAAAAATTGCAAAATAAATGGTTGGGTATTATACATTGACCTCATTTGCAAAGATGTGTCATAACCTAACATTTCAACATTTGTGGGTGATGATAACATTGATGTTATACTTGAATCAAACAAGTTTACAAAACCTATGCTTGTAATGGTGCTAACAATTACACTAGCAATATCACCAATATTTGTGTTTCCTACATTTTGACCGTCCATGTTGTTATTAAGTGTGATTTTTGACTATGGGTTTGGGTTCCTTGTTATTATGGGAGGAACTACTATAGGCCAAACACTTCCATACTTTCATAGGGCATTTATTCCTTCATGATCAATTGGAATCATGGTTGAAAAGAAATACCCAGAGAGGTTTTCACATGGTGGAGAAAGGTGGGTGGCTACAACAAGTTCAATTGATTTTTTAATCTCTATCTCCATTTCCTTATGTGTGTTTCAATTATTTTGTAACCATGACCAAAATCAATTATGGGCCATATATTGGTGGTTTTATTATAACCATGTGGTCCCAAAGGCATTTGTTAACATTTATATTGGGAATTGCCATGCAATAAGAAATGGACTTAATAAAAAATTATACTTGGATTTTAATGGAGTTGTCACATGGCAAGAAGCCAATTACTGATCATTGGGTTTATAAAATCAAACCAAACTTGAACAAGAAGTTAGACAAACTTAAGGCAAGGTGCATAGTGAGAGGATTTGAACAAAAGAAAGGTGTTGATTTTGAAGAAACTTTTGCACACAATCCAATTAATACTTGTTTTGGCCACTCACAACAAATGGGAAAATTCCATTTAGATATGTGCATTCCATCATGGTAATTTGGAGCAGGAGGTTTTCATGACCCAACCGAAAGGATTTCTGGTGCATGGTTAGGTGACAAATTTGTCGATTGTTCAAGGTTTTATATAGTTTGTGACAAAGCACCATGAACATGGTATAATAAGATAGATTGTTATCCTAATCAGGGTTTTTAGAAAATGAAGCTAGTTACAATCTTTATTACAACATCAATGAAAGAGAAATATTTTTGCTTGTCCTCTATGTTGATGATTTGCTAATCAAAAGAAACAATTTGTAAAAGATTGAGGTATTTCAATAGCAAGTCAAAACAAGGTTTGAGATGACAAATATGGGGAAATTGAAATTCTACTTGGGGTTGACTTTTTAAATCTAAACAAGGGTGTGTTTATGTCACAATGGGAATATTTAACCTCTTAATTCTTTGAGTAGTTTCAATTGAATGATTATTATTATGTTACAACACCTTTCTCTAAAGGTTTTTCACTTGGGAAGGAAGAAAAATTAGATCCTCTTCATCCCATCATCTTTAGGCATATTTGAGTGCAAATATAATAACATGAACCTCATGCAATGTAATCATTGTTTTGTTTTTCATGTTTTTGTGTCAATATTTTTATTAATTTAAAAAATGATTAATGTGTATAGATAATAATGTTGTCAGTATTATATATATTAAAATATTAGAAATTGAAATGAGTCCAATGACTATAAAGGTTCCAAAAGCATTCCTTAAGCATTATAACTAATTTTAAATTAGTATTATAACAATACCTATCTTTTAGGAGAATTTTTTAACATGACCTATTTTGAAGGAAGCTCTTTAAACATATTTTTTTGTGATAATATAATGCAACATATTTTAAGGTTAGAATTAAAAAATTAATAATTTTAAATTTTTTTGAAAATATATCAAGCATATTTTAAAAGAAACATTCCTAAAAGTGGTGGGTGTGGTTCCTATTATCCCATTTGCACCCATTGTAGGTAAATTAACTTACCTAACAAACATTCACCCTAACATTAAGTATGTAAGAATTGTCAACATCTGTTATATGAGTGCACCTTGTCAAACACACATTGAAGCTATGAGACATATATTCAAGTATGACCTTCAAGACATCTGTGAACATGGGATACTTTATCACGACGGTAACATGAATGTTGTGAGTGGATACATTTGCACAAATTGGGCCAATAATTGTGAAGAATGTAAATCAATTCATAAAATTTTAGAAGTAGGTATAATGTGTCTTGGGGGGGGGAGGTTGGCATTTTTCACACTATCTTACCCATTGCAACTTGACTATTGTTTGGTTTTGTTAATTAGCCACATCGGTTGTTGACTTTTTCATTAAAATGAATGATATATTGGTTAGTTATCTACACATTGAATTCATGATTAAGCTTTTTTAGATTTCATCTTATTTCCTTTTCATCCACTTATTTATATCCCTTATGATTAGGTCCTTGGTTATCTTTGGAATCATCTTATATCATCCATGCACTATGTACATATTTTTAGTGTGTAGGACAATAATTTTTTTTTCAAAATAAAGGTTTACACAATGATGAAGATGATTATGAACATATTAAAAACCCAAACACAATCATGATTGGTTGTTGCATCAAGAAATTTGTTTACAACTTTCATTTTTGGAAGCAAAGTAAAAGAGTGCATTCTTGATGGATGTCTTTCTTCAACAAATATTTGTAGCATGATACACAAAATCCTTATTCAATAACAAAAACACAATGACAATTTCCAAAAGGAAAAATGTGGAAAAAATATTTAAGCATATGGTATATGTTAAAACAATTGATTTCAAGTAACATGTTACATTTACACTTGTCACAAAAAAAGCTTTGAATTGTTTTAAAGATACATCAATCATGCAATATAACAAAAGAACCCAATTGATTTTCCAAGACTTCTAATTATGATTTATTAATATCTTGAACTTATATCCTTCATATGAGGAATAATCATTACAACATAGATAATTCCCACTTATTGAGTATTCAAATCAATCCAAACTCCATCTTGAAAAATTAAGTTTGTCAAATGATGCAAGTTTTGACAAGTTGTTCACATATGTCATTTGAAATTTGTTTTAAGGATGAAAGTCACAAATAATGGGTGGAAGCACAATGAAATATACCAAAAACAATGAGTGTTTCTAATTTCATCATGTATCATGCATCAATGAACATGAAAATAACATCGAATGGATGGAATTACTCTTTTTTTAAATGTGGATTTATATTAAGTTAATGAAAGTATAATTTTAAAATAAACCTAATAAATAAATAAATGATAAAACAATTGTGTTCATTGGCTTTTTAATACAAAATCCGCAATTATATATATATATAGGAAGGCTATAAAAATGGTTATATTTTTGAGGTGTGGGTCAACATTTTGTTTTATTTTGTATTTATTAAAACCTAATTCAACCATACTTTACAAAAACTAACATTGCAAAAAAAAGATTGCAAAAGCTATTTGTATTTTGAAAAATCTACTTTCAACCTAATTTTACAATGTGAAATTCAAAAAATAATGCACAATAATGAATAATTATATTGTATTTGATCATTCATGTAAAAACATTCAATGAATAAATTTTTTATGATGCTTTTGGTTGTGAATTTCAATCTACTTGCATTCAACTTTGACAAAATAAATTTGATGTATACTTTATTCCGTTTACACCCAAATATGATTTTGGTCAACAACTACCATATAGTCCATTTTTCATCTTTAATCCATATGTAAGAAAATATTTTAATAGAATTTCTTAAATAATGGGTCATATGATCCATATTTTTATGTAAGCTTTTCTTGAACGATGTTCTCAAATGTATGTAAAATGAAAATAATCGAGCCCCCATCTCCTTTAACTTGTTCAACACTTATGACAAGATGATCAAAGTTTGTTGTTGACATGTAACAAACATAATCATATGAAGTTTCCATAGAGGAAAACATTTCACTTTTCAACACTACTATGGTACCTAGCAGTAGGAGGGTACTTAACACAAAGGACTATAAGTAGGCACATGCAAGTAGATCTTGAAAGTAGGTACCTAGTAGAAAAAGAGCATAGATCTTGGGGGAGTTGGGGTTCTTTAATGATCTCAAGGGGGAACTGATTTGTAGGGATCTTGGAACACTTAACGATGTGAAGATTTTGAGTTGTCTACATTTTAATTGGGTAGTGTAGGAATTTTAGGGTTCTCATATGGGAAATTGGAATTTGGGAGTAATGTGGAATGCAATTGAATTTGGTGAAGAGTTAATAGACCCAATTGCTTTCTTTGTTATATAATGGTTATATAATGGGAATGGGTGATTTGCAACAAACCTTGTGAAAGAAAGAGAGAGAGAGAGAGGGAGAGAGAGAAATGTGAAGGTTCAAGTATTAGATTTTTGGCTTTTGGCTTGTGGGAGAAGTTTTTGTGGTTTTGTTTTTGGGGAAGAAAAAAAGAGTTTTTGTTTAAGTTTCTCTTGTGTTTTGTTTGTGGGAGTTTTTTTTGTTTTGTTTTGGGTGTTAGTTTTTGTGTGCTTTGATTTTGTGTTACATTCTTTTGTTGTTTTTGTTTTTGGGAGAAGTGGTGTTTTGTGTGTTGGGGTTCAATCTCCGTTGGTTTTTTTGAGGTTTTGCAAAACCCAGAAGAGCTCTGAGTTTGTAACAAACAGGTGAGATCTGAGGGTAGATACTCTCTCTCTCTCTCTCTCTCTCTCTCTCTCTCTCTCTCTGTGTGATCTTTGTGAGAATGTGGCTGTTTCAATGTGTATGTATGCTGTAAGTGTTCATTTACAAGAACAGACTTGTTTTCTTTTTCTGAAGAATGGGTGAAAGAGAAAAGAAGTGCCTCATCATTGTGTTCCAACTTTGTGTTGCAAATCAACAACAGGAGGCTGTGAGTCAAGGAAGCAGTGTGGCAAAGAATATTGGAACCGTGATGCCCAACTCTCCTCCAAAGTAACCAACACCATGTAAGTCATCATATGTAATTCTTTATCACTTTTGCTGCAGCTGCTGCTGCTCTCTTTGATATCTTCATCATCACAAAAGGAGGTTTGTGATTCTCAGGTTCTAGGGTTTTCCAGAATGAGTCTGCCAGTATATAATCACACCTCTTGGCACAGTAGGGGGCCCAGATGCACTTGTGGGTTGTGATTCAGCATGAGGAACTCCAAGTAGAGTATTGGGTGAAAATGACAGACCCTTGTAGAGTTGACTGTAGATGTCTGACTGTAATCTGTACTGTCTACTCTCACAAGCTTGCTTTGTTGTGGCATGAGGGCCATGACTTTTTTTTGTGTTGGTTATGTCTTGTGAATGTTAGCCAACATCATGGCCTTTTGAGTCATCATCCCCCTTGATTCCAGAACTTTAACCGAAAGCTAAGGATGCAGATGTTTGTAGAACGGGTTTGCACAAACTTTTGGATAAATTTTATGAATACTTTATCTACACATGCTGCCATCTGGAGCTGATGAAATCAGTTTGGGATTTGTGGCAACTTGTCACTGTTGCTGACCATAACCTATGTTGCAGGTGATGATGGTCTGACACTTTGTGGGTGACACTCATAAGGTCATGGCTGCATTCATATTCTTGTTGTCTTACTTTTGGTTTTTGCTGGAACTGCTAGAATGGTTACCTTCAAAGTGTTCTTGTGGATATTTATTTGTTTGCAATCATGTGGATATGTATTGACTGGGCTGGGGCAGATGCATATCTTTATCATTTATAAGATTAGAGTTGTAGTTTTGGTGGAGTCAAAAATCTTCACTGGGGGATAAACAACTGGTGGTAGTCATTTGGGACTGTCTGCAGACATGGGGTTATCTTGTTTTATTGGATTTGTGTGGCCCTTTGACATATGCATTCCACAAAAGCAGCCATTGACTCTGCATGTTGCCCTTTGGATTGGGTGTACAAGTCAGTATGTGTACTCTCTTTGTCTTTTAGTCTATCACTTTCTCACTTGGTTGAAGGCAGGATGATCCTCAATGGATGGAGGGGGGCCATGTATTGCAACCCGCATTGCAAAGCATTTCCCATTTTCAGTTGTAATGTTTTTGCAAACTGAAAGAGTTCTCGTCTTTTATCTAACATGGGTTTTTTTCCCCTAACAATTTGCAGAACATGTAGTGACACAGATTTGGGGATCTGTCAGTTTCAAGCTGCTGTACTCGAACGTGGGGCACCAATATCTGGCAGGTTTTTCCAAACTCTGTTAAAAAGTTCTGTATAGAACATCAGAAATAATCTGCTGTGTCCTAGATTTGGGTTTTGGGTCCAGAGGTTTATCAAAGCATCTTGGTCAAGAGGTATACAGCTGGCCTCTAGCTGGAGGGCAAGAAAGAACAAAAAATGCCTGGATCAGGGATGTCTCCATGTGCTGCCTGCAAGCTGCTACGTCGCAGGTGTGCTAAAGGCTGTGTGTTTGCACCCTATTTTCCCCCTGATGAGCCCCAGAAGTTTGCCAATGTGCACAAAGTCTTTGGTGCTTCGAATGTCAACAAAATGCTCAAGGTAATGGCCACCTCTTGTGCCCTCCTTAAAACGTTCCTTCCTAAGTGAGGATGTTTGCCAGAGATGTTTCTGTTGAGCATGCAATTGATGGGCAATTCACATGTCTGTTTTGGTGGAGAATTCACGTTGTGTTTTGAAAAGTCAGGACCTTCCAGTGCATCAACGTGGAGATGCTGTGAGCTCCATGGTTTATGAGGCCAATGCTCGTGTACGGGACCCAGTTTATGGGTGTGTGGGTGCCATTTCGTCCCTACAACAGCAAGTCATACACTTACAGTCACAATTGACTGTGGCAAATGCAAAGATTCTGTCCTTGCAAATGCACCAGGCTAAGGTTGTGCCAACATAGGGTGTATGTATCCCTACAAGCCCCTTGCAGCTTGGGCTAACTGACCTCCTGCAGCCACTGTTAAGTCTTCTTTACCATACTCTTGAAATCCTGAGATGGGTTGTGTGAATTTGTAAAAGCTTGGGATGACTCTATGAACATAGTGGCAGCATATGCTGCTGATTTTATAACTCCTTTTTTAGGTCGGGGCCAGAGGGAGTAGAGGTGAATTTGTTTCAGTTGTACTGGAAAATATCCACGAAAAACTGGGATGCACCCTCTCCTCTTGCCTGGATCATCATGTATTTTGTGATGCACCCGGACTGCAGGGCATGTGTAAGTCGCAACACCTAGCAGACCAGTGGTGGAAACAATATAGAATGACATTATTGTGGCTAAGCCAGGAAAACACCCTTTTGGTATCTGCTTCATTCAGTGGTATATCACATGGCCGGGTATTGTTTGTACTCAGTGCATTCTGGTCCTTGTTAATGTTGGGTTGGAGTTCACAAAGCTTTTGCAGATCAAATTTCTGACCAGATGTGTAAAGATCACCAATCCACCCAGTGGTCCGTATGTGAAGAGAATTTCAGCACCTCAAAGCTGTTCCTCATACAAAGGTTGTACACCTGGTGTGTGCTGCTGTTTCTCAATTTGTTCAGCTCACTGCTTGAGCTAACAAGGATGAGGTCATTCCATGACATTAAAGTGGCATATTCAATGACTTAACACAGAATTCATGTTCAACTGACACATTTTGGGCTTTCACTATTACAATTGTATGATAAGCATTGGAAGATTATGTCATGTAATGTGAGAAAGAAAATGATATAATCTGCTACCTGGTGATAGGTAAAGCCCACATTCTCTAGGTCTTACAACTTGGGGAGAATACCAGTGCAAAGATGTTTTTCAAAGATTCAAATTAATAACCTTATCATACATGGAGGAGGTTGTAGTTAAGACTAGGGTTAGGATTAGGGCAACTCATTAGCACTAAATAGGAATAATGAATTAAATGTGTCACTAATCTTGACATAGTTGCATGACAATGCCTTGCAAGAAAAGTATTTTGAATTTTTTTTATTATAACTAAACTAGAAATGGACTTTTTCAAGGGAGGACACAAAATGGTAGCCGCAACCATGTTCCCTTGGGGAACAACTTTTTCAAGGAGAACGGGACAAAGTTGCTCCAAAAGTAAGTTTTTGAATATTTGACAAGTACAAGGATAAAATTTGTCCAAATCAAAGGTTATTTATGCTATCGAAAAGCTTTTCAAGTGTTGATATTTAAAATGATCTTGCATTTTTTATTTGAAGTTAGGAGTTTAAAATTACAATGAAAAGAAAAATCAAGGATCAAATTTTTCAAGTTGCCTTTTCCCTTAAGGACTCCCTTAGGGAGAAAAGGACTAAGTTAGCTTTTCCCTAGGGGAAAAAAAGATTAAATTACCCTTGGGAGCAAATTTCCTAGTCCTCTTTTCTTTAGAGAGAAGGAGAAATTAACCTTTGCCTATTCTTTTTGTCATAACTTTTGGTTCATAGCTTCAAATGGAAAATGTAAATATCAATTTATACATTTAAGTTTCAAGAGTTTTCCAATGGTATAAAGAATGTTTGATTTGGACAAGGTTTACACCTTTATATGTTTTTGTCAAACATTTGGGAACTTGCCCCCTTGGGTCCTCTTCTCCATTAAGGAGAAGGTAATTTAATGTGTTTTTCCCCAAAGGAGAAAGCAACTTGAAAAAACGACATTTCATTTTTTTTTTCATCATATTTTTTAGCTCTTAACTTCAAATTGAAAATGTAAGATCCATTTAAATATTTATGCTTCAAGAGCTTTCCAATGGTATAAAGAACATTTGATTTGGACAAATTTTATGCCATGTGCTTACATTCATGAACTTGCTCTTCAAGGGAAAATGCTCCCCAAGGCAATTTAATACCCTTCTCCTTGAGGAAGAAGGTAACTTAATCTAGGGGAAATTGCTCCATGGGGCAATTTGATCCCCTTTTCCCTAGGAAAAAATAATTTAATCCTTTTCTTCTTCAAAAAAATTGCTCCCCATGGCAACTTAGTCAAGGGAGAAGGTATTTTTGTCCTTTTATTTTTAAGGGAGAAGGCAAATTGAAATTTTTGACCTTTGGTTTTTCTTTTCATCATAACTTTTTGTTTATATTTCAAATCTAAAATACAAGATTATTTTAGATATCTATGTTCCGAAAACTTTCTAATGGTATAAAAAATGTTTGATTTGGACAAATTTATCCCTTGTATTTTCTTGTCAAACATTCAAAAACTTGTTCTTTAAGGCAACTTAGTCCCCTTCTCTTCAGGGGGGAGGCAACTCAAGTTGGTTCTTTGGAAGATCTAATGTTGTTTGTGATGAAAGGGTTAATGCCTATGAAGACTATTGAATTGATTTGGGTCCAAAGGCTAACATGCATGTTATGTCCATGGGTCGTGTTCCCACCCAAAAAGATTTTTGTTAAAAAGTTTTATCGGGCTTGGTTCAAAAAATCATGATTACTTATGTGCGATTTGCATTAGCTGATTGTTTATTAGCCATAAACATTTTTGACTTATGGATGTCAAAAGGAACACAAGATGTTTTTGATGTTGCAATGAATTTTATTGCAAATGATTAGGAGGCAAAATGTGTCACCATCGAGTTATTTGAAGTTTCAAACACAAGCGATGCAATTATGGTTCCTAAATTGTAGGAACTATTGGACAAGTTTTCCTAAACCCATAAAATTCTTGCTTTTGTTAAGGATGAAAGGTCCAACTTGCAAACATGTGCAAGTGCTTTAATTTTTATTGTATCATGCAATAATTTGTTCTTGTTAGATCCATTTAATGGCACTTGTTTTAGGCATGCAGTTTCAAAGGTATGCCAATATGTTATTATAGATGCAAAAATGTCTACTGGTCCATCCTTCACATCTGTCATCCAAAAATGTATTATTTGGCCCAAAAAGTTAGGCAAGGGTAGGGAAGCATGGGACAAAGCTTGCATTAAATTTGGATTGTGGCCCATAAAACTATACATGCTAGTGAAAAAAGGTAAGTTATTTTTTCTTTTTTTATGATTAGTTTTTCAAAGTATTTTCTTTAATTTTTTTGGTTTTCACTTTAATTAATTTATATTTTTGAATATATTTGTTCATATTTATTGAGTTCATGAATGTGATTTGTTTTGTTTCTATTGTTGATGACAAATTTGTGAATTGAGTTTTATTCTTCCAAGATACTTTAATTTTTTGAAGATCCAATGCACTATGTTATAATTGATAATTTGTGACATTGCAATTTCATGTACCATCTCCATGAATATGGGCTAGGTGTGAAATTGTGGTGAAAGTTTTCTCTTCAATTATTAGTGGTTATGTTTTAAACCAAAGTTGGGGACATTGGTTATTCTTCGATGCCTTATAATTTGTTATATCGACATGTTGGGATATTCATGAAGACCTTGTATACCAACCTATTCCTAACAACCTTGTGGAAGAAGATTTTTTTATCACAAATTAAAGGAGCTTGTTGATGTTGAAAACTACAAGTGTGCCTTATTTTAGTGGCACAAATAACAAAACAAGTTTTTAACCTTTGAAGTTTGTTATACAAGCACAACATATAATTGGCATCCAGCCAATCAAATAGAGACAAAACCCATTTTTTCTATTTTTAACATTTTGATTACATTTTGAAAATGTCATCTTCAAATAGAGAATATGAACAAGTTGATATTTGTCCACAAAAACTAGCCATCTAATCCACAAATTGGTGATTGAAATCCATTAATGTTGCATATGCATGTGAGGTGGAATCTAATTTGATGGCAAAGCTAGAAACCAAATTTGAATACCAAATCAATAATGAACATTCCTTAGATTTACATTAGTTTTCTTAATTCCACATGCTTTCTATGTGGGGGTGGTTTGCTTGTGTTTTTGTGTTAGCTTGAAGATGATGAATAGAAACATTTATTAGGTGGTGGGTCTTGGGTGACCTTTTTACGATTCCATTTCGCTTTGTGAGCACTTCATAACTATTTAAAATTTGTAGTGGTAGTTTTGTTTTAAGTGTCTTCTATCTTTCTGTCTTTTGTCCTAAATCCTAAATGTCTTTTATCTTTATCACTTTTGTTCTTGCATCTTTTATTTTAAGTTTAGTGTCTCTTATCTTTGTGTCCTAAGTATTAAATGCTTTTTTTCTTTGTGTTTTCGATATTTTAAGTGTTTTTCACTTTTGTGTTTTTAATGTCTTTTATTTTTATGTTTAAAGTTTGTGTCTTGCGTTTTTTTGTTAGGTAAGACTTTTGTGTGTTGTGTCTTTGTGTATGTAATGTGTATGTTTTCAATGTCTATGTGTTTTCAAGTAGTTAATCAATTAGTCATAGTGTTAATTGTGTCTTTAGTTAGTGTCTTTAGTGAAAATACAGTTGAAATTGATTGGCCAATATGGTGTTTAAACAAATGTGGGACAAATGTGATAAATAGAGTTTTATACTTGCTTGGATATTAAGTTGATTTTTTTTTTTATCATTAGTGAATATCATATTAGGTGATAATTAAATTGATAATTAATAAATCAAGTTTTAGGTGAAAATTAAGGTCATTTCTATTTTCTCAAAATGTTAATATTGCAATGAGCAAAGGCCTTACACAAGTCTAGTTTTTAATGTAGGGGGCTCTAGGTAGCTAGGGTTTATGTCTATAATTGTAGGTATGATCTAAAGTTTAAAACTTACGTTTTCAAAGTTTGAATTTTTAATGTTAACATGGCATATAGGCTAAGATATCCAAAAAGCCTTGCAACAATTGTCTTGTGGGCCATAACATCCACATGAATAAAAAGGCTCCATAGAAAAATAGAAAGGCATTATGAAAATTTTGAAATTTACAACAAAAAGTTTCTCATTTTGTTAAATATTAATTTTCTAATCTTGTAACAATCAAGCTGTTTTGTTTTTTATGTTTCCAATCTAGTGTGTGTGTGTGTGTGTGAAGTCAAAGGCCAAATGGAAGATGGAATGGAAAGGTTTAAAAGACTTGCTTAAGACTTAGAACCACCAAACATGACATAATATAAAACCTTCACATTGTCATTCACATATTTTGTAGTTTTTTGAGGTTAACCAATAGTTGGATTAAAGTTTTTTAGTTTCAATAACAATAATGACAATCACTTCTTTGAGGTTTTATTTTGCATTCTACCTTCAAAACTTGTAATTGTGCTACGTTTAGACTACAAAAAAAAAGAACGTTTGCTTTGTAAACTTAAAAGATTCAAGATTATTTCTCAAAGCCCTAAAGACCCAGCAAAGAACTAGCCTTGTAAGACATTATTAAAGACCTAACATGTGTTTCTTAGGGAGTTTTCCAAAAACCTTGATAAAAGAACCTATTTGTACATGTCTAGATTTCTAGTAAAGAACTAAACCTTATAATTGGTTAATCACATACCTTAGCCCTTGTCCCCACCTCATAATCACCTTTTTTTGGTTTCTAAAACCTAGACGTGGGCAATTCTTTAAATTTCATAAAAATTAAAAAACTGGACTTGAGTGGTTCTTTGAATTTTTTATTTTCAAATACCTAGACCTAGGAAATTATTTGGATTTTTTAATTTTCAAATACCCATATCCAACTATTACCCCAAAAAAAAAACCCCCCCAACCCCACACTGGTAAACAATGCAATTATAGTGGAACATGGCATTATACTTGTGATATTATATTTTGTGATTTTTTTGTGGCATAAAAGAGGCATACATATCCCCATATATCTTATGGGGGACCTTGGCCAATATTGTCAAATTTGCTTCAAAAAAGTGTCCTTGCCCCATTTGATTGATGCCACTATTATAGATTTTTAACTTTGATAAAGGTGGCTTATTTTGGAACTACAATTACCACCAAAAAATTCATGCAATGTGGGCAAGATTAATATTTATTACTCATGTTATAAAGTTGGTTTTGATTCATGAGATTTGTATTTACCATTGAACATTTTGAACAAATGAGTGTAATGCCCTTGCCCAAAGACAAGGTTTTTCTTTCCTTGTATGTCCCCATACGGCCCTCAATAATTCATCGTTATTTATGTTAGATCTTTCATGTCCATATAGATGCACATGAAAAATGGTTAAATAGATAGGCTTGAAAGAGATAGGTTATTGAACTATTTTAATATACATAACTTGGTCATCAAAACACATGTTAATTTGCCTTTGCCTTCTCATATCCATGTAGATGGGTAAGAGAAAGGACTAAGTTAGTTAGGCTCGGAAGGGATAGTAACAAACAACAAATAGTGATAGACAACAATTTTTTAATTTATTATATAGGTGTCCTTTTGTGCCTTCCACACAACAATCTTGCATTTCTTAAACTTGCCATCAACCACTATATAGTTAGACATGTTGCTTCTTAATTTTGAAATGTATGTTTGATGTGCCATGTTTATTGCACACATGTTTCAAGAATGGTTGGGTCAATAGAGTTGTTTGGTGCTAAAGGTTCATTGATTTAAAAAAAAGAAAACATCATATTCATTCAAAGCAAAAGTCAATGAGGCACATTCAACTACCCTTGCATGCCTTCTTTTCAATTTGATTCTTAAGACAAAATTCTCATGTCAAATATGTTGTTTGTCATTGCACCAACCTTGGCATCATACAAACATTGTTGGTAGAGGTAATCCTTGGTCATATCACCTATTCACCTTTCCTCTACTATTAGTTGGGCTACCTCCCAAGTTTTATCTTTTTATTTTTTATTTTTATTTAGCAAAGGGTCATTTTGATTGGCCCATCACTAAAAAAAAAACTTGGGAGGTTCCTCAAAATAACAATTTTATGTAAAAGATGGAGTGCTTCCCATTTGGCTCACCTATATAGGTGAGAAGGGGAGAACTTTGGGCAAAGGATATGGGATAAAATGAGGTGCTAATGGGAACTACTTCGGGAAACACATTGGAAACTTGGGGAACAACATGAAGAACCCATTGAAAACATGAGAAAAATCGTTGGGAATATGATGGGAACACAATAATTAAAAAATTCCATCCTTCCCCGCTCCCTCCCCAACCCCCCCACCCCCCAGGAAAAAAGATGGACCTTGTTGGGTGTATGTTTAGTTGTCTCATTAGCTACATGCATATTCTATCCCTAGACATGCTTGCCACCATTTTTTTGCCTTTATTAATACTCCTTCTACAAAGCACACCATACCTATTGGGTTTGTCCCACACTTTCAACTTTGTTGTTGGCATATAATGTCCTTTTGCAAAGGCATATATTGTTTGCACCATAGAACCAACATAATTTAATTTATCATCATTAAACTTGGAACAATTCATTGGTTGATTTAGAGTCACAAAAATGCACAAAAGCCACGATACACCTCAAACTTCAATTTTGAAATCCTTATGTTAAACATTTTTTTGTGCATTGCTAAATTAGTTTCCAACACCATCAAAACCAACAAACTTACATGAATCAACATGCAAACAATCATAAAATCAAACTCACCAAAAATGTAAGGATTTAAGTTTTAAATCACATGATAAACAAAACAACAATGTCCAATAGTGCCATGTATTCTTGAACGTATTTTGAATCTCATAAAACAAAAGATACTTCTAGAGCAACTCTTAGAAAATAACCTCTCAAACACAAAAAAACATAATTTTACCAAAAAAACCCTATAATGTAATAAATACTCAATACTTGTCATGGGCTATTAAATTGATGCCCAAAATGATTAAAATTAATAGATTTGCATACTAATTGCACATTAATGAACATGCATAGAAATTGGCACCCTAGTTCAGGTAAAACTTTTTACTACATTGATGTTGTCAATTCTACTATTGTAAAAGCATTTGGTCATTACCCTTGGTATTTGATTTTAGGTTAACATATATTTTGTTCCAATGTTGGAAAATTAGATTTAGTGTTCACATGTTGGCATCGAGTGCCATCATGTTCTTCATTTTTCAATGTTTCTCTTGTCATTTTTGGTAAGTTGTTCAATGCTCATGTTATTCCCACCTATGGCATTGGCTTTGATGTCCATGATTTTATCTTTGACACCTTTTTTGTCATCCTTACTATACTCAATTTTTGGACTTGAGTGAAACAAGCTTCAATCAACAATTTTAGGTTTTCCGTTATTTTGTCTTTTCTAACTGGAATGGAGCAAAAATTGTGTGTGATTTGTCAATTGTTGTCCTCTTTCACATTTGACTAAAATGCATGAAAATCAAATGAGATTGCTTAGGTATGCATGAAATATTGGGCTGTATTCAACTCTTGAGAAGCGGATTGTTAGATTTTGGGAAGGGGAGAGGGGGTTGAGGTTGTCAATTATTGACCTCTTTCACATTTCAAAGTTGAATTACATGAAAATCAAATGAGATCACTTGCCAAGCTAGGTCTTACTCATGCTAGGCCTATATAGTGGACCGGGGTTCCAGTTCCCTAGCTAACCATGATGATTAGCTCAATAGTTGTGTTTACTACCTACCTACTAACAACCCACTAGCCTATGTACTATCCATCTACATGCATCTACTAACCCTAAAACTATTGTCTTACCTATACCTGCCTACAGGACCTATTTTTTAGCAAATAGGTTCCAAGGTGAAACCTGATGTCAATTGCCACCAGATGGTGCTCTTGATTCTTGCAAAGTATTGAGCTTTGGTTCTACATGCATTGTTCCTAAAACCACCTTTAGTCTTAATACCTGGTTGTTTTTACAAGCATTGCAGAAAGACATGGCATGGCTTTCACCTCAGAGATCCTTTAGCACTCCCGACATTTAAGCATGAAGGTTCAGAGTACTTGGAAGATAAAATATATCCAAAAGTGAAAGCAACACAAACAGTGACATCTTATGAGTAACTTGGGATCACATTAAAGAAATGGTACACTTCATCACTATCAAAAACTGCAACTTCTGTACCACACTCTGCACATCGAACAGGCTTGAAGATCTCCTCTCCAACAGGAATGTCGGTTGCGGCAGGAACTGTAGGCATTCCCAACCTGAGCATTCCTGGCCCTCCTCCATCTTTGTTCTCTTGTTGCCGACCTCTCCTTCGATCATTTCTCTTTCGCTTCTTTTGTCCAGTCATCAGCTGTAATCTTTCTGTCTCAACAACTCTGCAGTTTCTGACAAACATTGCTCGGTACTGATTCATGTGCAATTCATGTCTGCAAACATCCAGCTTCAACTTTCATTGAGGGACATTCAATTAGGTCCTATAAGATAAATTAAGAATCCTTCCATTGTTTTGGGGTTTAAGCCTTAAAAAGCAATCCTGCAAGCCATCCATTACAATTAGGCAGAAAACCAGAGAAATCAGCAGACACAGTACTGGCTGCTTTCATGCAATTGTCTTTCCCTTAAGATAGCTAATTAGGGCCAAACCAGGTTGCACAATAAGGGATCATTGTGCTTTGACAAAATTGAAGTCAGCACACAATATCACATACTTTGCTTCATGGGTTCATCCTTGATTACCAAGTACATTGAAGCAAATGATGTGCCAGGGACCCACTACAAGTAGGATTTTACCTCTGGCAGTCAATACAAAGGCTGGTGAAGCAAGCAGGGCAGCTCAGAACAGCATCTGATTTCCGCCCTTTTCGTTGCCTTTCTGCCCATGCTTCATCCTTCATGTCAATTTCAGGATCATAGAAGTCCGATGGTCCTGGATTTTCATTTGCAACTCTTCCTTCGTCCAATCCTGTCCATCCCAAAGTCATGTTGGTCTGCAGGCTTTGACCCTCTATAGCAACATCAAGATAGTTGGGTAAGATTTGTAACCGCCTCCCAACACCAGATCACTACTGGGCAGTCTCTACGTCCCATTATTAACACCTAAAGCACAAACCTGAGGCCAAATTGTTGAGCAATGCTGGTTCACATTCCTAGGATTCAAGGGAATTTATCTTCATAAGTATGATTGAAGTCAGCATGAATAGAGAATTGAGAGATGAATCAGGTTAAAGGAATCTCAGATCTGACAACATATCAGCAAATGCAAGAGAAAGAAAGAAAGAAGAGACCCATTGTGCTCTTCAGTTTGAAGTCCCTACACCACATCTTTCTGACACAAGAAATTGCACAAGTAAACCCCCCAACACCAAACTTCAACTTTCTTATGTAGTGGTCACAAATGCTCATAATGTGGTGTTGCAACCCTAAACCCTAAACCCAAAGTTCAAAATCTGGAGAAAAATTGCAATAAACTCCTGTTGCAGAGAAAGAAAAAGCAGCCGACATTCTCCTATTCATCATTGTGACACAAGAAATTGCATAAGTACCTCCACGACATCAAACTTCAACTTTCTTAAGTGGTGACGAATGTTCATGATGATGTGAATTGCAACCCTAAACCCTAAATTCAAACTCTGGGGACATTGTGAAAACTTCCTGTTGTTGCAGAAGGAAAAACTTACCTTCGTCCAAAAAACAAACACCCAACATACTCCTAAATGTGTATTGCAACCCTAAACCCTAAACCCTAAATTCAAACTCCGGGGAAAATTGCGAAAACTTCCTGTTGTTGCAGAGGGAAGAACTAAACTTCTTCCAGAAAAACAAAGACCCAACATACTCCTACTCATAAAAAAGAAAACAAGCTGCCAAGATGCCGACCTTACTTCTAAAACAAACAGAAGAAAACAGGCCAAAAGAGAAGGGTTGAGAGTTGTTTCTAGGATTGCAGTTGAACTCCAACAGGATCCACAAATCCCACTCTTCCAACTGCAAAACTATTAGTGTAGTAGTAGGAGGAGGATTAGTACACATATGAAAAATAAAAATAAAAATTGGGTCTTCTTCTGGCCCAGAAAAAAAAAAAAAAACTAAAGAAGAAGAGAGGGTAAACAAAAGCAAAGAATTTGAGAAAGGTTGGCAAAACAAATTTGATAAGAAGAGATCTAACACCTTGAACAGTAGTAGTTGGGGAAACAGAGTCCATTTCCAAGTCTCGAGTTGCAAGACCAGTTTTGTTTCTGCAATTGGAAGCAGAAGAAAGGAGCCCAGCTTTTGCTCAGTCTGCTTGACTGCATCTGCAGATGGAAATAACATTATAAATTTTGTTCTACGTTAAATTACTGCATGTTGTTAGGGCACTTGGTCTAGTGGTATGATTCTCGCTTTGGGTGCGAGAGGTCGCGAGTTCGATTCTCGCAGTGCCCCTTTTTTCTCCTTTTACTCATTTCGCCTTCACTAGTAGAGGCCTTTGCCTCGCTTGGCTAAAGGTTTTTTAAACATTTGGATTTTGATTTTTTTTGATCTTTTTTGAATTTCCAATGACAAAGATTACGCCTCAAAAATTAATATCGCTTGCACCTTAGGTCTAAAAATATGTAGTCGCCTCCATACAATGCTACTCAATAGCTCCTCCACCTTGAGTTTCAAAATAGAATATCATCTCCATAAGAACCCTATTCAATATCTCTCCTATACCTTGGATATACAAATACCAAATTGTCTACATAGAATCCTCCTCATGCATAACACCAAAAGCCAACCATAATTTCCCTAAAAATGCAAGTTTTCATTTTATTAAAATTTCAATGACAAATATTCAATAACTCTTGCACAATAGGTGTAAAACAATACAAAACCACCTCGTTGCACCTCTACTCATCAAGGACTTTCAAAGAATACCAATAGAACAATTGGGGTGCCATAGTTTGGGAGATTTCAATTTCATAAACAAAATAAACATACCATCCTCCTTAATAAATAGATTTATTTTAACATAAAAAAATGGGACCAAGATCTATACAAAGATTTTGTGCAAATATATTGAACTTCATATATTAACTTAGCTAGGGAAAAAGAAAAAATTCAATCAATATAATCAATATATTAGTCAAAGAAAGATAAATGACAAATTTCAAACAAGACATTAGTTTGATTTTAAAAAAAGGTTTTAATATTTCATAACCCCAATTACTACCCACAAGATCTATACAAGGGTTTTGTGTGAATATATTGAATTTCATATGTTAACTTAGCTAGGGCAAAAGAAAAAAATCGATCAATATATTAATCAAGGAAAGATAAATGACAAATTTCAAACAAGATATTAGCTTGATTATATATATATATATATTAACCCCAATTATTACCCATACATGAGTTTTTCAAAATCTACCTCCTTGTTGTAGGACCTTTTAATTTGTGAATGCACCTACCCAAGGTATTTTCACCCTACATGAACATTACACATAAGCATTGTCATGCAAGAGTATTTCGACAAACCCCCCTTTTAGCACCAAACTCAAGCTTTACACATTGTGGGACAAAAACATTTCAATGCCATTTTTTACAACATGAGATGTTAACTTGCAAAACTTTATAAATGAAAGGAGTGGCAAAAGAAATGGGTGGGAAAAAAAAAAAAGGAAGAACATGAGTCCCAATTGAGTGGCTAAAAGTGCATTATGTAAATGAAAATCATTCAAGTGTTGATGGCATGTAATAACTTGGAGTGGGAATGGAAGGTGAGTTTGAAAGGGCAAAACATCAAGAGGTGACCAACCTCGTCATTATTGCTCGATGTAACATTAAGGCCACTTGTAACTTTTAAAGTGTAATTGAGACTTGTTGAAAAAAATTGACCATTAGCGAAAGTTAGGCACCTTCTGAATGTTTCATATCTCAAGCCTTATCTACAAAATCATGTGAAAAAACATATGTTTGTTTATGCAAGCAATCAAATATTTCTATTCTTGAAGGAAGATTTTGATTTGTAGGATGTCCATCTTGGTAATTCATTTCCTTTGCTTGTGAAGCTTACATAGTCAAGAATCTTTGGTAGATCAAGATTGAAGAAACAACCATTTGCATGTTGATCAACAATGATGGCATTTAGGAAGGTGCAAACATTATATTTGGAACAAATGATGTCAACTAATCAATGAAATGAATGAAGCAAAGTTGAAAGGAATTCATATAATTGTTCTTGCACCATGAAAAAAGTCAAATTTGTGGACAATAAATGTACAAGCATCACACAAGGCCTTGGACATTTGTTTCCATGAGCACAATGTAAAAGGTGGAACACATAAGGTGTGTTTTTTGGTTTTCAAGGATCAATAATTCATCATATTATTGCGCTTCACATATTTTCAACTAGAATTGTATTTATTGTAAACAATGGTGATCTTTGCATTTTAAACAATTGTTGCCCAAAATGGGTCAAAAAAGAAACACTCAACAATACAACCCTCTTCAATGAATGGCACATTTCCAATTAAAAAGTTAATTCTAATCAATTAAAAATAGTTCATCCACAAGCCTTTATGTTACAATTTGTTGTTAATTTTCACATGGTGTTAAATGTTTGAATTTGAGGATGGGACAATGTAGTTGAAGAAAAAAAAATCTCAAACCCAATTAACCACCACCCAACACCTTGAAACATATTAAAGTTTATGCCATAGATCCAAGGAAATAAGATCACATTCCTTATTTTACCACCACAAAAGAAAATTCCATCTTGCATAGATGGTCCCAAAGATTCTCATCCCCTTATGTGATGTTACAATGTCACTAATCCAAACATTTTGGAAATTTGAACCTTGTCCTCGTACCACTGAACATGAATGACTCCAACTACATGGCTTGTGAATGTCACAAACACATGGTCATAAGTTATAATATAATCACTTAAAATTGTCAAAAGAAATGTGTACTTGGTAAATTATATTTTAATTTTCTCTGACATTTTCTTTCTTCTTAATGCAAGCTAATTTGAAATTCAACCCAAGTTGAAGTTGATTTTTTGACATTTACAATTTATTACAAATTTGTGAAGGATTGTGGTAAGGGCTTTTTGAATTGTGAGTAAATTCCTATATGTGCATTATGGGTGCAACCCTTTCAAATTTGAATTAAGATGGTCATATGAGGATTTTGAAATGTAGCACCCACAATTCACTCAAATAAAGGTCTTGAGGTGTTGATTTTAATATGGTCAAATAAGAATTTTAATACTTTCAAAAGGAAGGCTTTTAATAAGATTAAATAAGGATCTTAATACTAAAACCCCATGTGCCCAAATTGATAATTAAAGAAAAAAATTTAATGTGGTCAAATAAGAATTCTAAAACCAAAGCCATTCCTCAAATTGTGTCATATAGAAAAATAACCCTAAATTGTATTTTAAGGTATTTGGGCATCCCCAAACAAATTGAACAACTATAGGGATATGTAATTCAAGATTCTTTCACAATGTTAAGTGTTTGTATTTTAGGGTAAGTGTTTTTGGGGAAAGAAGTGAACAAAAATCCATTGTGGAAAAAAAAAATACAACATGTGTAAGCCAAGGAAGGAACCTTGTTTCAAACACCGAACATCACAACACACTATTAATCAATCACATTGAGGAATCTAAGCTACTAGTATTTCCATCTAACTTTATGATGATCCTTATCATAGATAGTGAAATGAAAACGCCATTTTTTATATATCACCCAAATAATCCTACTCAACAACCAAATTCTTATCAGTCAATTAAAGAATCCTAGCCCATTCAAACTTATTGTAAGCAACAATTCCATTTAAAATCATATGTTGTACCCTATGATCAAACAAGGGTTAATCCTTGAAAATCTTTTCATTCCTTTCCATTCAAAGACATCAGATTATCATTCATTTAAAAAGTGTTTAGATATATGTGAACTTCTTATAAACTTGGGGTAGTTTCATATTGAAAGGCGTTGCAAAATAATTAGCCATTTCATTTTTTTCCGTTCATATTTAGAGGGCGTTTGAGTTTTAAAATGATGAAGGAAGCCCATTTCCAAGCTAGTGCTTTAAGGCAATCATAGATCTATGTGTCGTGGTTTTTTAGGCTTTAAAATTGTAGATTGGGTAGTTTTTTTAAATATCCTTATACATTTAGGATCTCCATGTGTTGATAAAAATGGTCTTAGGTAGAGAACCCATAAGAAACTTGCCTCCCTTGTTCAATTCTTTCTCCAAACATCATGCCATTTAATTTTGTAACTTGGGCATAACAACTCTAACCATTTTTCAAGGATTTTATGTTGCAAGGCTTCTTTGTTGTTTGACAACTTTTGCCCTCTACTCACAAAATAGTTAAATAATGATGACCCATGCATATAGGTGCATTGATTTGCACCAAATCCCAACATTTCCACCTTGCCATGAAAGATGTGAAAGATAGTTTTATTTATTGACAATTATGAACACAAATGAAAACAACAAGATGCATCAACATCAATTTCAATGTTAGGATCTTATTCATACATTGGTTACTAGTTAGTCATATAGTTTATTAGTTTACGATGATTTAATTCCTTTTGAATTTTTGCAATGTAAAAGGCACGTATGTGTGTGGTGATTTCAATGTTTTGGCAATGGTGTAGATGTCATGTAATTGTAAAAGATGAATGTGTGTAATAGCTGAGAAATTGATGAATGTCATGAATAGGTCTTTTGATTTGCATGCATTTGTAATATTTGCTTGAATAATGCTTTTTTTTATATGTGCATATAATTGTTTATGCATATGAGTGTTCTTATTTATGGATTGAATGGCTACATGCATGGTGATGTATTAAACATTTGATGTTTTTTAGTGATTGTTATATGTTGTAATATTCTTGTTCAATAGGTAATGGACCCACAACAATGCGTTATTGCATTTGGTTTGTGATAGTTTAGAAGTAAAATTTTAGAACAACTTAGGTTGTGCAAGAATTCATGATGTTAGAACCAATGTTAGGTGGTTCTTTAATTTTCAAAGAAATACTAGTTCCAGGTAGTAGGAAAAATGAAAATTTAAAGAAGTGGTCGATTCTAGTTCTTTGAAAATATTAAATCTTATGAACCGGCCAATTTTAGTGTTTTAATTTAATTCTTTTTTTAAAAGAACTAGCTAGTTTTGGGGGGTTCACATAAACATGGCTAGTTTTTTGCAATTGGTGTTTTTAATATAGAATTGGTTGGTTGTTTAATTAGTTATTAGTTAGAACCCCGCACTAGCCTTGTTATAATTGGGTATTTATTTGGGTATTCACTTGGTTTTTTAGTACACAATTGTCCACTTTTTTGAAAATTAATAAAGTACATTATACATTTCTTTTGGGCATACATGTCTACTATAATAAACTACATCATATATGTTTTTTGGGTAGACAAAAGATTGTAGAACAAAGATACATTTGTGAAACAATAGAATAAGTTTCCTTTCAACAACTTAGTGCCAACAACTTACAATTGAAACAAGGAAGCTTTTGAGCAAGGAAACAAGGAAACTTTTGAGCAAGAAAACAAGCAAGGAAGTAGAAGAAATTAACAATGCAGAAACAAAGTTATCTATGGTAGCCATAATCCACAAAGCTATATAACTTTTTAATGTACTCTAAAGCTAATTAAAAAAGATCCAAAAATTTAGACTAAAACCTATCTTGGTCTAGTGAGGAATAAGGAAAATGTGGAAAAAAAAAATGGGAAAAAAAAAGGAACATTTCAAAGTTCCAAGAATTCTTCTTGGTCAACTCCTTCCTCAAATTTTGCCTCAAGCTCTTCTATTAAATATGATTATTCCTTGCATGCACCTACAAGGTTAGAAGGCCTAAAACATCCAACCTTTGGATTGTTAGGCTAGTTTTTATTGACAAAAATCATTTGGTCAAGGTGTTAAGTTTATAATCAACATCTTTAGAGTGTAGTGAGAATTCCAATAATCAAGAAAATCCATTATGTTTCAACTTGGCTTGTTGGAATCCCAAGGATTTGTTAAGCCAACAAACCCACTATTAGGAACCTATGTTCCTTCATGTGCCACCAAGACACTGCACATTTGTATTTGTCCAAATCAACATGGGTGTGATGAAATGAATCAAGCTTTCGTTCCACTAGCTAGGCCACAACTTTTGCACTATTTTATGTGGTTTGAAACAAATCCTTGCATTCAAATTCTGAGCCTTGCACCTAAACCTCTTTAGCCACCATAGAGGGCATCCTTATCTTATAACATTACGTCAACAAAAGCAACAACACATGAACATCATATTCAACAACTAATAAAAATGTAGTTTAATGCCTTAAGTAATTGGCCACCAACCACATGCTTTCGAACTTTGAGTTGAGCATTAAAGCCAACATATTGTGCCCTCTCTTCTTATTAAACCCATTCAAAAAGGAGAAGAAAGGTTGAAGAACTTTTAGTGTTTGGCACTTCATGTGAACCATGAATTTAACTAGTTTTGCATCAAATACATTTGTTTCTAGATAACCCATATTGTTAAGGACAACCAAATTAACAATGTCATCATGAAATTCACATGCCTTTGTTATGATAAATTGTAGTGCATCCTTGAATAGCCAATGTTTGCAATTTTGATTCAAATCAAAGCTAGTCACAATTAATGACAATACTTTCACCACCATGTCACAAACTACTTAGGTTCTTAGAGATGGCACATGACCTTGTAGTACCACCATTTTTTGACTAAAACACAATGCAATTGCACTCTAGTAAATCAATGCACTTTGAAAAAACAAAACATGACTTGCAAACTTGTAAATTACATTAGCGAGCACAAAGCTCAATTTAAGTCAAATGAACCACTGAAGACCTCAAATTAAAACAAAACACCCACCAAAGATTTCAAATTCAATCAAACCCTAATCACATAACTAAAACTAAATCAAACAAGTTGTGATAGTGGTGAGATTTAATGAAATAAGCCATGACAAAGCTCAAATTCAATCAATGGGATTGTGGGAGAGTTGAAATAAAATCAAATGACCCTTTAGAACTTAAATTCAATCAAATAACTTGTGGCAGAGCTCAAATTAAAACATCGAAGCCACCACAAACCACAAATTGATTCAAACCCTAATTACATAGCTGAAATCAAATCAAACAAGCCATTACAAAGCCCAAATTAAATTAAATGACCCATGGGAGAGCTCAATTAACTTAAAGAAACCGTGGTAGAAAGACAAGTTTCAAAGGTTTTGTGTTCTTATGGGAATGGTCAATAAACATTAAGTGGGAGGTTCTTGAACCAATGCTCCATGTTTTCTTTCGAGTGGGAATATTGATGGTTATGAAAACAAATACAATTCTAGATTATGAACATCAACATCAATATCAAAGTTGTAGAAGGATCTTGTTCATGCATTGACTACTAGTTAGTTATATAATTTACTAGTTCATGATAACCTAGTTTTTTGATTAAAAAATTGCTATCTAAGAGGCATGTATGCTATGTGGTGATCTTGATGTTTTGGTGATGTTGTAAACATGATGAAATTATAAGAGATGAGTGTGTGTAGTAGGCGAGAAATTGATGAATGCCATGAACACTTTTGATTTGCATGCATTTATAATATTTGCTGGAGTAATATTCCTTTTGATATGTGTGTAGAACTAGTTGCACATATGAATGTTCTTATTTACAAATTGACTACATGCATGGTGATCTAAAAAACACTTGATATTTTTCAATGATTGTTGTATGTTGGAATATTTTTGTTCAATATTTCTGGACTCTTTACTCATCACTTTTCCATGCTTTGAAAATCTTACTCTAGATCCAGATCCCATTGAGGGTGTGTAACCCTGAATTAGAATTCAATGAACAGAGGGATCCATTTTTTTGTGCTTGAATGGTTTGCATTGGCTCATCCTATGTCATAGGAGGGTCTTTAGATTAGACTATCTGGGCTCCAGAACTAGCAACACCCATTTCTCAGCAAGGCATTTAGAGCCTCCTTTTGGGTCCACCAAATTCAAGCCTCCAATCCTCCACCTTGTACAATGGTTGGTCCAACTAACTCTAGTTCTAGTATTGTATTTTGTATGCTCCAGAAGTAGTTCCTTAACACAACTCTATATTTGCATATTGCATTTATTGAACTGCCCCAGATTGCTATATAATAGCAGAGAGTAGAGCTTAGGACTGAATTTACAATGGTTGCTCTTCCAGCAATTGGAAGGTGGATTGTGCTCCAAATTTTAATTTTCTTCTGGATTCTAACTATAAGAAATCCATCCTCGTCTTTAACCTCAAGAGTGAGACCAAATGTAGCATCCAGTAGCTTGGACATGTCACCTTCAAGGGCCTACTTCCATTTATATTTCTCCAACCATCTAAGTCTGAAGTTTGAAGTGCCATACCAGAAAGCTGTGTTCTTGTGCCAGTTAAGTTCCAATCTTGATATGTGCAAGAACTTGTTGAGAAGATCCACTGCCGTGTCAACATGACTTTTGATGCTAATGTACTGGAAGTATCATTGGCATATTGAGCTAGATATGTTCCTTTGGGAAGTATCATTGGCATACTAAGCTTAAAATGTTGTTTCTCCCCTCTTGGCAAATGTATTTGTTTGATCTTCCTTGTAGTTGGCTGCTCTTCTTATCATGAAATTTAATACCTCTCTCACAATCAAGAAGAGATTAGGTGCTTTTTATGATCTCCCACTAACTCATTATTTATGTTATCCCACACAAATAGTTGTTGGGGTTTTTATGTAAAATGTTGAGACACTGGCTCACTCTTCTAGCAGATTTCCCACTATTATGGTAAATGGCTACTCATCCCAAGATCTAGAGACTCCCACCAGGCCAACAAAAGTTCGTCACCTTACCTCAGAAACTGATTGTACAAGACTCAAGTGCAAAAGTATTCTGAGTTGCTCCTGGTTGCATTAACTCTCTACTCCTGCAACTGCCAGGTGTGGGTTCTTTCAAAGTAGGTTGAGAAATAGTGAGGTGAACATAGAAACCCTTTTGCCATGGTATGATCAAATTAATTGTGGTTGGATAGTGGGTGAGTAGAAGACATGAAAAATTTCCCTTAGTAGTGGGTGGGACCTATTAGGCCCTTGAAAAAAAATGCTTTCTCTCATGAATTTTGCACCTCCATGTCCTCATCTCACAAAAGAACACCAACTCATACCAAAACTTCTCAAACCAACCACTCCATCCAAAACCACCCACCAAGCAATTAATCAAAAAAATTAGTGAGAATAGGTTCACATGTCACTCCAACTTTGTTTCACCACACCACTATGCCAATTGTGTTTTGCCAGTTACCTTTGGACTTTAATTGGGATTTGCTTTCTCACACCCATGTTCCAGAAAAAAGAAATTAGCATGTAAAACTGCCATACAATAGTTGTTGAGTGGATTGTCACTATTGAATTGAAAACTTCACTCAACCACTCTTTTCCAAAAAATAGTTGGTGGGTGGGTCACATGGAAACTGACCTTCAGATCTCTCTCTCTCTCTCCCATCTTCACCAAGATAATTAACATCATGTTAGACCTACCTTTGCCTAATGTTAACAGCAGAGTTTGTTTTGCTCACTTTGGGTCAAGCAAGCAATCCTAATGTGGCTCAAAGCTTTAAAACAAAAATCTTTGAAGCCAAGTAAGGTCACTTTTGCTGATATGTTAGTAGACGAGATACCACAGGATTTAATCTCACACTATTCATAATAACCAACATGCTTGAGCCAGTTACTGGACATAACCATCCCTCATGAGAATTGAGATGGCCTCTTCTCATCCACGTAGAGATGCGATTATGAAATCTTCATCCAACAACAACCAAAGGGTTACTGAATCATGTGCGGCCAAGGAGAGTCCACAGCCCCAGGTCCCTTGTGCTAACTAGTAGGTCACTAATCAAATGGAGGTCAAACGTAATTTATGGGTTGTAACTTGCAACCCGACAGCCAAATCGGAGTGAGTGTCAAGATTCTCACTCACAAGTGATGGTTATGATCTCATAGCAGATAACTATACTTATTGATGATGAATCCAAGTTTCATGGATTGGGCAGAATGTGTCTTTGGGTATAATGGACTGAATTTACAAGTTTCTCAATGCTTGTCAATCATCCTGCATCCAAGACGCTTGCAAGAATCTGGCACATACTGCAGTTTTAAACACATCTCCAAGCCAAATTTATACAAGGAATTCTTTCCCCTACCATCACAGAAGCCATTGAAGCTTTCTTAGAATTGATCATATGGTTGTCGAATACACAGATTGACAACCTCGTGACGGAGGAGGAAAGCTGAAGATTCATAATTGACAGCATGCAACTGAACTGGCTGGGTTGGCTACTATCCAAATTTTATAGCAGTGGGCTAAAAAAGCCCCAAGCTTATATCACAATGTAGGTCCTTTTCCTCAGCTGCATTCCCAATGCTTAAACCAATGAGTATGTCCTAAACCCTAAACATATAAGGTCATGTCCTTTAGATGACTTTTCCAGCAGTCAGCTCTATTGTACAAATCATTACACCTGGAGCTTTACAATGAAATGCCCCGTTTGCATCATTTCTGGGCAGGCGTGTGCCTGCCTGCTGATGACTTTACTGTCACTATCCACACAATATACTCCAGCACCCTAACAATCATCCATCCTTCCACATGCAGAAGAAACTCAAAAAGAGGCCCATGACTTGCAAGAGAAGTGAAGTGCACAAAAACCAGGTGAATTAGGCCCAAGTTACTTCTGCTCAAAATGGTGGATCTTTGACCACTGAAGCTCAATCCATTTTCCTGAACAGGATGTAAAGAGTACTTTCTTGCACAAAAGTGTTTGTGTGAGGTGAGGGGGTCGCTAACCATGTTGTACTGACTTGCAGGGGGTCCTCTTGGCCTGTTTTGTCTCAATCCTCTTTGTCACTGTCGTCATCATCTGATACAGTTGTATGGACAAAAGGGTCAAAGTCAGGCCAATGTAATGTAAACTGCTCAAGCACCAATCATGATGGTACGATTTGTAATTTATTGCAGCAAACATGAATGACTAGCAGTTGAGTCAAGAGGGACATTGGTACCAGAGCGGACGTCATCTGAGACTCTGCCTCGGGCTTCAACTTGCTTAACAATCATGCGAAAGATGAGAATCCACCAGTAGATATGTAGCACAAACAAGCTGATGAGCAATGTGTTGAATATGTAGTAAAGTACTGGGCCCTGCTTGTAACTCCTGTCCAGTAGTTGGAGCACCTCATAACTTTGCGGATACAGTACACACAGCAACAAAAAAAAAGGTTTGTCAAGCTAATAGAGAAGATCAATCAATTGCCCACCACCATAAACATAAGCAAGTTTTGGACGGTGTAGCAAAAGCACAAAGTAGTTCCTGGTGCATCCTGTCAGTCAACACATACTAAGGGTCTCTTTTGCATTAGGCTTTTGTGATCACAGTTACACAGTGTGCCTAATCACAGCATCCTAATCGAAAGTCATTAACTGACATAGGGTCTTGTTTCTTGCTGCAAGAACAGTTGCTTTCCATTGGAGAGCTGCAAGTGTGTTGAAAATATGTGATTAATACTCCAGGACCACATGTTCTCATGAAAAAAAGGACAGATCTCATTTTATGGTGAGTCATAGTTTGACTCACAGCTCTCACACCTCTTGCAATAATTGGTCTTGATCAGTAGAGTTGTGAGATGACTGTAAGCACAGCTAGCTGGAAAAACATAATGGAAAACTGCTGTGATCACAGCAGGGTATATCATGTACAAGCAAGAAGCAGGGCGAACACGTACCTAGTGCTCCAGATGACATGCAATGGAAAGTAGATGAGGCGAAGAACAACCCATGAAATCGCAAAGATCACAAATACAATACTTGGCACAATCTCCCAGCCATAATACTTGGTAAGCTTCCCTATCTCCAGAAACACATCACTGGCATCATGTATTGCTAGCACCACTGAACCCACACGTGCAAACCTGTTCCATCACAACCCAGGCAATTATAACAGAATGGGAAGATGAGCAACCCTTGTCTTCTTCAAATGTGAATTACAATTTGTTTGACCCCACCCACCCTGAAAGAGAAACATACTGAATAGCTGCCAACAACACTTGCAAAAAGGGTATAGTCATGGTGTAGTGGAAAGTGGCAAGAAGAAGGTCACAGAGAGGAAAAAAAAACCTGGCAAGGTAAGAGAAGACAATAAGGAAGAGAGCAGCAATATGGTGTGACATACTGACACCAAAATCTGCACGTCGTGTCTCCCAGAAAACCAGAGCAAAGATACTGTACATGTAGAATCCCCCAGCAAATCCATACAAGACTTTCAGCTTGAGCCTGCTCCAATCCACCAACATGATGCACAGAAATTCAGGACATGAAACAACAAATTACAGAATTGACCAGAAGTATTTATCACAAGAGGAAACAAGATCTCAGACCTGAGAGACAGACCAACCATTGCTAAGAGCGAGTACACCTAATTCTTCCAGGACTGGAACTTCATTGTCAGATTGAAAAATAAGCACATCCAACAAATGTGAGATCACCAACCTTGTCATCAAATTTGGCCAGTGCTGTTCACCAGAGCCAAGCCAGAACATCTTCGAGTCTGTAAACCAGGGCTCATTGTACGTTATTGCAAGTGCGAAAATCTCGGCTGCAGAATAATACACACACTTCCAAGCTGACTCCTTGAACTTTGTAAGCTTCTTTTGTGCCCTGTCAGTGTCAGCTCCCAACGTCATCACACCTGCTTTCTTGATATTACCCGGCCCATTTTGCCCGTGGAAGATGCACCGCCTTCCAAATGGCTGCAGAGAAGAAGAAGAAGAAGAAGAAGAAGGCAGATCCTCCATTTAAATGTGAATTAATTACTTCTACAGCCTACCAAAGAAGCAAGCCATGTGAAGAAGTCTAAGCCATTGAAAAATTCTTCATATGTGTGTCCCTTCTGAAAATCATGAACTAGACCAGACACTGACAGTAAGGAAACTCCCAGACTTGGTCCAAGCTTCCAGATTTGAGCTTCCACAAGCAAACTCCAAATGTCCCAAAAACTCCAGAGTTCTTCAGCAAATTGGGTTGTTGCAGGACAACCAATCTACCCCACTATTACTTCTGTGGATTTGGCTATGTATCTCTGGAATTCTTTGTTGGGAGAAATCAAAGGATTCAAGACCATGGGTATCATCACTAGAGAATTGGAGAAGAAGAAGAAATTTTTTGGTCTGGAGCTGGGGTTCCCAATCCCTGAGCATTTTGGGCGGTTGGGGGCCCCAACAAAAAAAAAACAAAAAACATGAAGAAGAAGCTGCTGCTGGGCTTGAGAAAAAACATAACGAACCTCAAAGACAAATTTGTCGAGGAAGAAACGCAGAGTGGGGAAGAGGATGGCAAAAAGGGGTATCAGAACAAGATCCTGAATATCTGGATAACTCTCCTCATCCCAATTAGGCCAAGAAAAAAAATTCCCCCCACCCTTGTTGGCAATCCACCCCGTTGTTGAATTCCTGAGTTGCTCCAACGCCATCACCATCGTCGTCATCATCAAAAACCCAATTCCTTGAATTTCTCCAACAGTTCAGATAATTCCTCACAAGAATGAATTCTTTGTCTCTAATGGGTCTGTCTCTAATCTCTAAGACATAATTCTTGTGCACCCGAGTTGTAATTCTTCAACGGCCAGTCATCTAGCTTCTTCTTCTTCGCCAGTGGTCTTCTCTCTCTCTCTCTCTATCTCCAGCAAACCTCAGAAGTCTCTCATGAAAACCCGAATGCTTCGTTGCTTGGTTTCTTGCTTGTTTGTTGTGTGATGTTTCTCACATGCATGTTGGACAAAGAAGATTCATCTGATGCTTCCAAAACCCCCCCCCAACCCCACACACACACACACACAAAACCAAAAAAAAAAAAGAAAAAAAAACTCACCAATCTGAAATTCTCAGCCGTAGCCGAGGATGGGTAGTAATGATAGTAGTGCTACCTAGATTCACGAGCAGCACTCTACTCCTACACAACACAAGGGCTGCTGCTGCTGCTGTATCCAGCAGATTTCTGCTGCAACACCACAAGAGAACGAACGTCAAAGCCCCCTAATTCCCTTCCCAAAGTCTTCGCCCTTCTGACTTCGTCTTCTTCAACAGCAAACCTTTTTTTTTTCTGTTTGTTTAAATATTTTTAAAAATATATTTAAAACAAATATTTGATTTTTTTTTTTTTTTTTTTTGGGTTTTTTTTTTTTTCTCTCTTATCTGCCATGGTTGTAACCAGACCAGGGGTGAACTAGCACTCATGTTGGTACCATGGTAAAAATCCCAAAATCCATTTAAATTATTTATAAATATTGGAAAAATCCCAATGCTTAGACCCAATCTCTGAGTTCAAAAGACAAAATGAACCAGTACCTACCAGGTAGAATGGATGAGAGATGGATGATAAGTGGTCAAGAAACAGTTTTCTGTTGGGTTTTCAGTTCTCTAGCTTGACCATGGTGGTTAAGTTTCAGTTGCTTTTTTTTTTTTTTACTACCTACCTGCTAACAACTGGCCTAACTGGGTTGTTAGTAGGTAGGTTGTAAGAAGAGCTCTTATCTCTCTGTGTATAATAAATTAGTGTTGGGTGGGTACCTGGTTTGGAGGGTTGGTTCTGGTTAGTAAAATAAACCTAATCAAAACCAGGTCTAATTTTTGAAATTTGATTATTATTAAATGGGACCAATTTAACCGAATCAAAACCAGGTCTAATTTTTGAAATTTGATTATTTTATTAATTGGAACCAATTTAACCAAATCAAAACCAGGCCTATTTTTTGAAATTTGATTATTATTAATTGTGACCAATTTAACTGAATCAAAACCGGGTCTAATTTTTGAAATTTGATTATTATTAATTGGAACCAATTTAACCGAATCAAAAACCAGGTCTAATTTTTGAAATTTGATTATTATTTATTGGAACCAATTTAACTGAATCAAAACCAGGTCTAATTTTTGAAATTTAATTATTATTTATTGGAACCAATTTTTTACAAAAACCAAAACCAGATTGGATTCCTGGTTCTGGAATTGGAACTGGAATTGATATTTTTGAAAGAAAAAAAAAGACTAAATCCGACGGCTAACCAAAGCCTAACCATCAGTTAATCATTGGTTCCAGTCTGGGTTATTGAAACCAGACTGAAATTGGGTCTGATTTTCAAAACTGAAACCTATTTATTTATTTATTTATTTGGGAAGAACCAGACGCCAAACCAAAAGCATTCTAATTTTTAAAAAATAAATTTAATTTAATTTTTTATTATTAGAGTCTAAGGTTGTTAATAAAAGTCAAGAACTGCCCAACACTAGTAAACCATCTACTTACCTAGCAATCACCTACCTACCTAAATATAGTACCTGATTCTTACAAAATGGGTTACCAAGGTGAAACCAAATATTAACTCAGGTTCATCCAAATGTGTCTTACACACCACCCCAAAAAATAAAATAAAAAATAAAATAATAATAATAAAGTGAAAATTTTGGCAACATAATTATTATATGATTTGTATAAAACATCATTATTTCGAGTTGAAGTGTTTTTATTATTTATCTTTATTTTATTTTTAGTGGAAATAAAATAAAGACAAATAATAATAATAAAATAAAGCTTTTGCTTTTGGAAAAGCAAATAGTAGTGTACCTTGGCGAATTGGTTGGTTGTAAGCTGTGGGGAAGAGGGGTTTAGTCACGTGGGCTTGGTTTGCTCACCCGGATGGACCTACAGTTCTCTGTCGAGGTTCTATCCAGTTCCAAATGATGCAACCCTAGCGAAAAAAACTCCATTAAACAAAACTCCCAGCAAAAGGGGAAATAAAATACCTACAAGGAACGAACAAACAAACAAAACAAACAAAACAAAACAAAACAAAGAGGACCCAAGAGTTATATACGTTTATTTTTATTTTTTAAAAAAATAATCGGGTGGTAGTTAGGTTATCAATATCAATAAATTTTTGTTTTGTTTCATTTAGGTTATCAATAATTTTGGAGTAAGAATCATCCCTTATGTATAAGGGGTAGATTATCGAATAATCAATTGATAATCATCATCGGTTAATATTATTATTAGTTGATTGTAGCAGTTTTCATAAAGTTTAAAAAAAAATTGTTTTTTGCTTTTTAATCATCAATTTTTATTTTTATTTTAGTTTTTTCAGATTTATAACCTACTTGCCTGCCCTTTTGCATGCATGTAATAGGTACCGTCAATCCACATCTTTTGTGCTTGTAAAGACCTGCTCCAATTCTTTTCGTGTAGTTGGAGAGCACCTTATTTAGCATAACTTTGCATCCATGAAGGGAAGGATGCGCATTTCATCCATAGCTTTGCATCCATGAAGGGAAGGATGTGCATTTCATCCATAGCTTTGCATCCATGAAGGGAAGGATGTTCATTTCATCCATAACTTTGCATCCATGAAGGGAAGGTTGTGCATTTCATCCATAACTTTGCATCCACGAAGGGAAGGATGCACATTTTATCCATGAATGCTGCGGATTCAAAATGCCCATTCTATTTTTGTTTGGCCACCATATGTCACCAGGTATCATGGAAAAAAATTATAAAATAAAAATTCTGAGTAGGTCTTTTTTTTTGCTGAGCAAAGCCTGATGCAATTGGCTTTACTGGAATAACTTGGGCTAGTTAGGTAGCCTTTACCAGGTTTTTTTTTTTTTTTTTTTCACAATTTTTTGATGTTGTCAAAGTGGTGATTATCCATAAGATAATTTAGTCAGATCTGATGATAAGAAAATAAGAAAATCTTGCATCGTCCTATAGTTTTTGTTATCTGTCACAACTTAAGATAGAATATGGCAATACTATTAAAATTTTAGATTTTTTTCGAATTTTGTAAAAAAAAAAAAACACTATATTCCCACTGATTTGAAAAACAAAAAAGAAAAAAAACCCATTTGGCAAAATTTTGCCCCAAAAAGAAAAACCCTAAAGCTTTACCCTATACGGAAAGATTTCTTCTATTAGAATCTCAGACCCCAATTGTATTTCATTGCCTATAATTACTCTCACCAAAAGGGGTGGCTTCCCCTCCCCTGGGGGATTCACTTTCTTTGCATGGCTTGGTACAAAGTTTGTGAGTCACCACACCTTCAATTTGAAGGTGAAACTTGAGTCGAGGGTTAAGATGAAAGGCTAGTTATTGTCAATCTTGTCTTTCAAAAGTGAAGAATTTGACCAAGGTTGGTTGCCTTTCTTCACTTTCGAGTGAAGGATTTGACCAAAGCATTTGTTTATAGGCACAAGCACATTAACCTGGGTGATGAGTCATGTTGGCTTGTGTAAATGTGATTATTGTTGAAAGCTTTGAACCAAGACTTGCCCTTTAAAAGAAAATCATATCTAAGGGCGACTTTAGACAAGGGTACAAGGTCCAGGGACCGATGAATTCAAGCAATCTTATTGGTCGAAAGCTTTAAATTGGTCCCAAAGGGTTTTTAGACGGGGTCCAAGACCAAAAAGTGGCAAATTGAGGCTAAACCTACATGGCACCTGTTTTGGAGGGAAAATCAATTGATTCTGACCAAAAAAACAGGGGTAAATGGAGAGCTCCTGACTTGGAGAACCAAGAATCAGGCTGGGGACCAAGGTATATTCCAACTCAAGGATTCAATTTGTTTCAAATCAGTCCAAATTGGTTCCTAGGAAATTGGACCCTGGACCCTCGTCTAAAGTGAGCCTAAATGTGCATACTTCTGCTTCTTCTTTTGTGCCACAGGTTATGAGAAAAATCAAATACCCACAGTTCTCCAAACATGAAAGAGATGCCAGTATTATAGTTGTGATGCCTTGTAAAAGAACTGAAACTGGCGGTTCTCTGATTGCAAAACGCTTCCAGAACAAGAACCGGAGGTTATGAGAAAAACCAAATACCCACAATTCTCCCAATATGAAAGAGATGTCAGTGTTCTAATTCTGACGCTTTGTCTGAGACCGGCGGTTCTCTGATTGGAAAAATCTCCCAATGTTAGAACCGGAGGGTATTATAAAAATCAGATACCCGTCCAAACACTGGTCAAAAAATTGCTCCTCCTATCTGCTGCTGCTATGGAAAGAGCCTGCAGAGCGGGGCTTCTTATCCGGTTCCCTTGCTCAAAGGCTTGTCTCCGTTTGCCAAGGAGACGCAATTGTCGCAGCCAAAATTCCCAAATTTGCTCCAATTTGTGCACCAATTTGCACTCCATTTGTGAGACGCAGAATGGTTTTCTGAACCCAGTGCTTGCTCTGATCCAAAAGTTGCGTTTTTTGGTTTCTTGGGGACCAAAGGTTCCAGAAATCATCAGTGCAGTGCAGTGCAGTGCAGTGCGTGCGGCTCTGTGCGTTTTTCTCCTCTTCTTGCCTCTGTGGTTTGTTTGGGGAGCCCCCGAAATGAGGGTAGCAGGTGTAGCAACGGGAAGGGGTAGTAGTGTGTGTGGCGTGCCTCCTCTTCTTCCATCCGATCTCCTCCCTTGCCGTTCTCTTCCCTCTTTCCATCGTCTCCAATCGATCAAGGTTTCACTACCTTGTAAGTCGAAGAAGAGCCAACAACAACAACGTCAGTGGCATTCATCTGCTACTACTGCAACAGCCTCACTTCGGGTTCTTCTTCTTCCTGTCCCTCACATTTTGTACCCTCTTACTGTTTTCTGACAGATTGTTGAATGTTGTCATAGAATAGGAAGAGAGAGAGAGAGAGAGAGAGAGAGAGAGAGAGAGAGAGATCAGTTTCTAGAAAACCCTAAACCTAATCAGACAGATGCAAAGCTCTTTTGAAGCCTTTCCAAATGTCTGCAGTCCATGGCAGGATGTGGAGAACATGTTGCGGTCAGCTGAGATCAAGACCATTGCCCCTCCAGAGAGAGAGAGAGAGAGAGAGAGAGAGAGATCAGTTTCAGGAAAACCCTGACCCTAATCAGACGGATTGAAAGCTCTTTTGAATCCTTTGATTGAAAGAGAGAGAGAGAGAGAGAGAGAGAGAGCTCTCTTTGAATCCTTTGCAAATGGCTGCTGTCCATGACAGGATGTTGAGAACATGCTGCGGGCAGCTGAAATCAAGACCATTGCCCCCCGAGATGCTCAATCCCTTCTTCTCTCATCACCCAACAACAACAACAGCAGCAGCCAATCTTATAAAATGCTTGATGTGCGACCAATCTGGGAACGGGAAAAGGCACATGTAGTGGGCTCTATCCATGTCCCACTCTTCATTGAAGATGTTGACACCAGTGCACTTACATTGCTCAAGAAATGGATCCAAATGGGTTATGGTGGAATGTGGATGGGCCAGCGTCTCACTGTCAAGAACACAGACTTTGTGGACCAAGTAGAAGACCATCTCCCAAGCAAAGAGCAAAGGCTAATGGTTGTTTGTGGAGAAGGCTTAAGGTATGACTTCGATTTCTCCAATTCCATTTCCACAATTCATTCTCTCAATTTGATTTGATTCAATTCTCATGAGAGTTATCTATTCCAATTAAACCTGTTCTTGATTGTCAAATTTCTCAATTGTGGAGTTGAGAAGGGTTATTTGAACTTTTTGAGATCATGAGTCATGCAGTCTAATTGCCTCAAACACACCTATTTCTGAGGTTTTCCATTTTGTTGTCTGTCCATGATTTGATGCATCTTGTGTACAAGGTAAGGAACTTTTCTGAGTATTTTCTGGGGTGTTTGGGCCTAGCCTCAGCCTTGAAACCGAACAGGAAGATCCTGAAAAAAATTAGACCTACAGACTTAAAGAACTTCTTTACTTTAAAACAGAGTTGTGAGTACAATATGTAGTTTGTTTCATGGACAGCATCTCAGGCCTAAACAGAAATCAACAAAAGTGTTATTATAATTAGGGTCCATATCAGGCAAATCTGTAGCAAATTTTATAAAGTTCTCTTGTTCAATGCTAAATGATGGGTCTTACCAGATTCAGAAGAAGTTGGTCTGTTTAACTGCAACAGAAAGTTCATGCAGGAAATCCCCAGATGCCATGGTTCTTAGAAACCCAAAAAATTTATTTTTATGTTTAGTTTTAGAAGATTGTTCAACTTGGTCCTGACCAAATAGGTGACCCCAGAGTCATCTCTATTCGAAGCAGCTGTGTTAAATGAATTTGACAACCTTTGAGTATCCTGTCAGATGTTCAGGAGTGTTGTATTCCTTCTTGCATTTAAGAGCATGTGGAGTGAAGAAGATCAATTCCAAATTGGAGAAAGTTGTCATGCACCTGAGACCTGTATTTCATTCCATGAAGCAGCAGAATACAACTAAGAGAAACCCTTCATGTTAGGTGATATTGGGGTCAAAGAATATATTAGTTGAAAGTAGCAGCTCAATGTGCCTGCCTTGAGGAGGTGATTAGTTTTTATAATGATGAAACAGGTCCATGCTGGCAATCGATGAGCTTCTCAACGCAGGTTACACAAATGTGGCATGGGTGGGAGGCGGGTTCAACAGTGTTAGAGATGGGGATTTCTTGAATGTAGGAGGCAGCACCAAGTTACAGTGGGCTACCATAGGGGGTGCATCTGAATATCTGTTAAAACTTACAGTGCTGTTAACAGGCTTGTTGAATACAGTAGCTGGTGATGCTTCCAGCAAAAAACATTGATGACACCACTCAGTAATTGGTGTCTTAAATGAGCTCTCTCTCTCTCTCTAATTTTTTGTTAATTCTGATGGCCTTGACCAGGGCAATGCAGAAGGTCAGAGGTTCCCTATGTAGCCAGAAATCACAGGTTGGCAATTTGCAAAAAAGCATGGCCTTTGTGCACCATTGTTGGGTGGTCATGTGGATCCTTATGATTTGCATGTTGTAAATTAGTGAGTTGTGCTCTGCTTTCAAAAGCAAATTGAGAAAAAAAAAACCTCCATTTTCCAGCAAATTAGCAGCTTACAGGAATGATGTAGCAACAAAACAAGCACTTGGCTATTGCAAAGCTTCTTCTTAGTGTGGTTTTGGGCATGACCACTACTTCTGGGACTGAGGCTTGTTCATGACCTGAATTGTGCTAGCAGAAGGTTGGATTGCTTTCCTTCCTGCAAGCTTCATGGTTTGTCACACCCACCAACTACCTACCTTAAGTGCACAGGTACGTCCTCTTACTCATTGTACTAAACCCATATCTGTTTCAATTTCTTTTTCTACTGTTGATTGATGATGACACATTCCCATGGTTCTGTTGCATACTTAATCTAGTGTTAACTCTCCTAATTACTAGGACTCACTACAACAGAATATGGCTTTTCATATTGCAGTAGGCCTTGGCTCATGACAGATGTGTGAGATAAACTTTGTGGCTTCATCCAGTAAAATTTAAAATGTGGTGTTTGTTGTTGCACATATTACACCAATATTAGAGTTTGACATTAGTCACATGCAATGTGTGTCTTTGTTTGAAAATATATTTGCTTTTGATTATGTGTAAAACATTGTATTTTTCCCTTTATACTTCAGCTTTACAAAAAAACATTGATGACTTCAAATTTTCATTTTTGTGTGATTTTGCTATGATTAGAAAACTTAAAAGCAAGTTCAATTATTCCTATTCTTGTTGTGAGATTCTAGGCTTTTATGTGTACTATAATTATGTATTGTGATTGGTTGACATATTTTCACACCATTGTTCTGTTGCCAATGTACTAAATTGGTTCCATCTCTACAAAAGTTTGGAGTCTATATGTCAAAGTTTGGAACATATATAGGCTAGTTTTTCATTGATATATCACACTTACTATGTAGTTTATTTGCAATTACTTTAGGTAGGTTGAAGGTTCATAGGCCCTAGATCTTGATGGCATTTTTAGTTTTCTTCTTTCTTATTAGAAAGACTCATTTTATTTTGAAGTACCTAAACAGAGAAGGACCTCAAAAAGAGAGGACAAGACCTTCAATGATTGCCATGAAATATGGCTTCAACCCAATATTGATTAAGTATTTGTTCCTTGTTTTTATATTATAATTATTGTTTATTCAATCCAGGTGATAAAATTAAAATTTGTTTTGGAACATGCAAATTTTGTCCAATATAGTTACAAACATTGAAAAACCCTTTGTCAGATCATTCCTACTTTGGCTATCTATATTACTACTTGGAAGAACAATTACAATCCAAGTGGAGCATGTCCATTTACATGTGACAAAGATATTGCATTCCCAAGCTTTGTTATTAAACTTCAAGATGGCCAATTGTGGAGGGTCATGTGAAATGTTTTTGCATACTATGTCATCTTTTACCCCTGGGTATCCATGTGAACATTTCTTGAAATGGGTGTTGCATTACATTCATAAGTGTGGATGAATGCATGGTTGAATGGCTCACTTTTGGTCTCACAATAGTCATTTTTGTAAGTTTAAATGTGTTTAGATGCTTGGGATGAATAACATAAATTTGAATTTATCAATTAATAATTGACAATACATTAACATCTATCTATAATGAAGGTTGTTTGTTTGTTTTGTTTTGTACCAATGAGATCCATCGAACTAGGATGCTTCAAATCACGTTCTCGATCTCTTTGGAAAGCTCTGAGGAGGAGGGGTGCATGGGCTTGGTTTCATGGTGTTTAGACTTGTAGTGTAGAAGTTCTTGAATATCGAACGATTTTTTCACCAAAAACTAAATTAAATTGTAGGAGGAATTGAAATGTGCCTTTGATGTTGTTGGACAGATCTTGATGAGCAGGATTTAATGGAATTTATTTGGTAAGACTGGATTCAAAATGTGAGAAATATTGATTTGTAAGTGATTTTTTCTGCTGAAAATTCAAATAAATTCCAAAAAACCAGGTTTTGGAAGGAAAAATCAGTTGAAAATGTTGTAACACTTGAAGGCTTACCATTCAATTCAAGCATGATTTCCTTTCATATTTGGCTGTTCAAAAAATTGATACATACATTGTAAAACAATGTTCACATGTTGAGTTTCCCTATTTTGTAATGGGTTCACACTTGAGCCAATGTCATAGGCCACATTAGTGATGACTACGAACACATTTATAAATCTATGTTTTGAAAATAATGCATTCATCATCAATAATAGACTTTCAAAGTTTAAAAAGATGGATTGTGTCAATGATTATATTGTTAATAAATTGAAGAATTCATATCAAATTTCACCTTGATTGTTCACAATGATTAAGCATTTTTTGAAGAAAAAAAAAATCAAGTTTGAATTTTAAAAATAAAAAATCTTAAATAAATGGTTGTTATGGACTTTTGAAAGGTTAAAAATGGAATTTATTTTTAAAAGTTCTTTTGAAATTGATTTTTTTTCAAATTTTTTGTGTGCAATGAATTCAAGTGACGAAATTAATTTGAGGTGTTAGTATATGGGTGATTTTGCATAATCTTTCATACACTCATAGAATCTATCATATGGTTGTCCTTGGACAATTCTAGGGACAATTTTAGAGACAACTCATAACTACTTCATCATTGCTCAACTTAACTACCTCATTTCTTAATAATTACATTACTCCTTTCCCCTACCCACTGGTAGGGATACGAAAAGAAATCCTATTTCATTTTCAAGATTAACTACCTCTTTCTTTTACCTTACCCACCATGGATACAATGTTCAATACAATTTAAATTAAATTTGAAATTGATATAAATAATAATGAGATATTGAAAACCAAATGGGAACATGATAAGAAAAAAAAAGGTTGAACGTCACTAGTAGTGCATAGCAACATGGAGCCCAAGTATGTTTTTAAAATATTTACTTTGACCTTCATTCATATGGATGTTATAAGTTTTCTTTTAGGATTTCCAAGTGGCATTCACCACAATGAATGACATCAACAACTTTTGATATAGGTTTGACCTTTGTTTAAAAGGTTTCATAAGTGGGTGGACATTTGGTATTGAAAGATTATAATATCAAAATCTTAGAAATGAATAACCATGTCTATTGACCACTTTTAAAAAACTTGGTATGGACTTGTATGGAATGAGTATTTACCAAAAATGAACCATTCAACCATGCATTCATTTGTGTTTTATATGTTATGAAGACTTGCTATGTGAGGTTCCTTCATTGTAAAAAGAAAAAAAATTGGAGAGGTTTTTATGTATAGGGTAAAGGCCAAAGTGGATGATGTTCCTTAATTTGAAGCCTTGGAGTTGAAGGTAGTAACTTGAGGTTTAGGTCCAAAAATTAAGGAATGCTCAACATGAGCATATACATCAACGAAATGAATTCAAAATCGACATCATTTTCCATGCAAGAACACATTCAAAGACAAATATGGGTGTGATTATCTTTCCGAAAATTGTGTTATTGTTGATGGCATATAAAAGAATGTAAAATTGCTTCATTCAACATTAGGAAAAAAATTCTAAACATCAATCATATGAATTATCTCAAAATGGTGTATAATGCATAATGTCAACCAAGTAATCACAATTCCTATAACTTGCCTTTGGATGATGATGAAGCATAAGAAAATCAAAAGCTGCAGTTGTTCACATCGCATGCACACACTAAAATGCCAAGACAATGTAAAAAAGAAGACATCAATGTATACAATGCTTAAACCTAATACATAGAGTGGAGAGGACTTTAACAAGTTTGTGGAAGATTTGCATTTTTCTTGTGTTTCTTTGCTAGGGTGGTGTTGAGGTGTGGTTGTTTAAATTTTTGTTGCATTGTTTTACTAGTTTAGGATGGAAGGTTTTGTTGCATGCCTTGTGTTAAGTTCTTTGTCACTATGATGTGGATGATTGGCATGAAAGTTTGGGAACATAATTGCTAAACTATGTTGTGTTAATCAATGGGTGCTCACCTTTGTTAATCAATGTTAGGATTGGTGAAGTTGGAGTCAAAAATGACAATGAATGCATTGCAGTTTGATTTGAGTCAACTAATGAACTAATGAGTTAGCTAATGAAAAAGAGGTGGGCAAGGAGGAAATTTAGCAAGTCCAAGCAAAAGCTCAAGAATAGTAACTCTTTGAGCTCCTCCAATTGCAAATGACTCAAAGCTTTTTCTTCTTTTCAATAGAACAAGTGGGTGGGTTTTTTTTCAATTCAACGATCCTTTTGCTTTTGTGGATTCTTCAAATTTTCAACAAATGTGATATGTTGTAAATCATAATGTCTAGCAAAAAAAGGTTGAACAAAA
>Ga0209611_10000442_pt1 | contig 60958 bp, 47 predicted proteins | sample S1TSphgellanicum_3_FD_187693 | JGI IMG/M metagenome (GOLD analysis project Ga0209611, IMG submission 187693) | Host-associated microbial communities from peat moss isolated from Minnesota, USA - S1T2_Fc - Sphagnum magellanicum MG (SPAdes) (version 2) | ecosystem: Host-associated > Plants > Peat...
TCAAAAGTCCATCGGGACTCCAATTCCCAAAGTGGGAGCCCACTTGGGAGTGTGTGGGTTCATTCTTTCACACTTTCCTACACTCCCAAGAGCATGAAATGTGATTCTCAAGTTTCACTTTCGGCTTACACCTTTGCAAGCCCTTGCCTTGGTCATGAGCTTAAGGTTTGGGTTGCGACACTACTGTTGGGTAGCTAGGGTTCCATGTATGTCCAATGTGCATCCAATTCTTAATTTAATTCACATTTGATTTAGACCCATGAAAAAGGATCAGTTTTGCTTAGGAGGTTAGGTTGGATTAAAAGGCCCACCCAACTAGCAAGTATTGTTTGAGAGCTTTATCACATAGTAATTAGTCCAGTTCTTGATTTAATTCACAATGTCAACTCAATGTTTTGTGAACTTATATATCTTTTAAAGAAGGTTGTTTGTTTGTTGAACACCTTGAAATCTCCCAAGGCACAATGCACCTAACCATGCTTTTGGTTTCATTGCAAAACCTTGAAGGAAAGGGTGCACCAAGGTGATTTCATAATGTTTAAACTTGTAATGTTTAAAGTTATTGCATATGGAATTTAATAAAATCAAAATTCAATAAAATCAAAACTCAATTTTTTGTTGAAAAATTTGGGTGCATTCCTTGTATTATTGAAAAGAATTAAACAACTAAGGTTTTGTGGAGGTGATTTTGTAATTCTTAGACTTAAGGTGTGAGATATATTGAATTTTGAATTTTTCAATGGAAGTTATTTTATTTTATTTTATTTTGATGATTGGGCTTTATCCTTAATTATGTTCACACTTCGAATAGGTATGTAATCTTATTCACATTTGGGCCAATGGCACAAGCCACACCAATATTGGTTATTGAACCTCAATAACATATTCTTGTTTATACAATAAACATGCCCCCCACCAAACATCACATGGTAACCAAACATTGATTTAGTGCAAACTAGCCCTAGTCAATAGTTGGGGGCTTTTGGGTCAATGTTTTAAAATGCTTTTATGATTGAACACTTGATTTTCAAAAAACATGTTCATTGAATTTCAATGATCCATACATCATGTTGGTTTTGTGTGTAGTTATGGGTGTGAAAAAGTGACAAAATTAATAAGATGAAAAATATTAACGTCAAATTTTCTTTGTTTATTTATGGGTGTGTTTAAGACTTGTTTAACAAAAATTCCCAATTTTTTTTCCAAAGGCAATGTTTGGTTTAGGGGTGGGTTGGATTCATTTTCGCAATAAAAATAGAACAAATAGTTGACCAGTTGTTTAGTTCAAAGGAAGATTTGCATCAAAGAGATTTCAATATAAAACCAATACAAAAGAGATCACTAATAAAGTCTAGGATGAAAATCATAGATCATATTTACTACCAAAGGTTCAAGAAGTATTTAGATTATTGTTAAATTCAACAATCTATAGTCTGAGACATTAGGTCAAGAAGATTCAAAAGAGCAAGGGATCAATTAGTTCATATTAATCGTTCATATATATATTTCTTCCCATATCTTGTACATCAACAAAAGATGTTGATTTAATGTGGGAAGAATTTGTAAATTTTTATACTCTCATCTACTTTATTATAACATTACATGAACTTGCAATGCATACATTTCCAAACTTATAACGCTTTTTGGATTTTTGGAATGTGTACAAAAAAAAAGAAGGCATACCATTACTTGGGGTAAAATGCACATTGCTAAGTTCATGGAGGTTGGATCTAGAAGACATTAACAATCGTAAATTTAAATGTGCTTCGAAGGCGACAAAGCGACATGGATAAGGAATGGACAAGGAAAATATGCCCCATGTTCATGAATCATACACCAAAACTTGGAAAACCACCACAAATGAATCAAATCCTTATAGCAAGTAGGAGACACATGTGAACAGATGAAGCATTGGAAGCAACAATGGATGTTGTTGAAAGAAGGACATGTTATTTAAAGAGGGCCAATAGGCCATGGAACATTCTTTTGAACTCACTTTCTAACCATTTGAATGGAAAAACAAGGTTTAAAAAAATGGGTCCACGAGGTGTGCTTATAGAAAAAAAGGATGTTACAGTGATCAAGTGGACTTTAAATATACAAGAATGTGGACTATCCACAAGCCTACAACAACTAAAGATGAAGATTGCATAATTAACATAAATGGGGGATACACTATTTTTAAATGGAATACCATGCCATAGTTGGTGGTATTGGTTCAAATAGAAACATTTAGAACTGAACATTCGACAAGTAGGACTAGAGGTCTACAAAACACAAGGATTGACACCCGTTTCTTGCAATTCATTTTACACCAACCTACAATCACTATATAACCAACACAATTACATTGCAAATCATATATGGATTTCAAATGAAACATGCATTCATGTTAGTAGACAAATGATCCAACAAGGGTTCTAATTATGAAAGGATCAAATGAAGTTTATAGCACCATCCCCAAGTCTCAACAATGGTTAACTATAAATTATGCAGTAAATGTTGCAAAAGGCATTTAATTAAGGTTCTACATTTTCAAAGGTGAAAAATTATGAGATGATTAAATTAAATTTTGCTAACCAGGAACATACATGGTAATGCAAAAGAAAGTTCGGATGAATTTTTTTTTGTTTAAGGAATTTTTAGCTTTCTTTAAGAAGTCTATTCCAAATGGAATGTCTTTTACCAATCAACATTTGTTAATTTTGAATGGGCATGGTAATCATGTTACCCTAGAAACAATAAAACATGCATAAGAATTTGAGTTAGACATGATTACTTTACCATTTCATGCATCACATGTTTTATAACCATTAAAGGTGTCTTATTTCAAATCATTTAAAATAACATTTAGATTAAAGGTTAGGGATGTAGCTATGTTTAAAAGTAATCACATGGAACTAGATAATATCTTTTTAGCTAGATGGGTAGACCGGGCCATAAATCAATCTCTCACAAACAATAACATCAAGGTTGGCTTCAAGACTACATGTATTTGGTCTTTCAACCCCAAGGCAATGAACAGCAAGACTTGACCTTCATAAATTTACACTACAACAAACATTAACAACCATGGAAATGATCAAGAAGAATATACATCAAATGAAAGAATTGATTGCAATCAAGGTCAACAATGGGGTGAAAAATCTGCTAATGGAATTTTTTTTCATATAATTAAAACAACAATCCATCAAACAACACCAAAAGATCATCCAACCAACAAGTTAGAAATTGACCAACAGTATTATGTAGACATGTTTCAAAGCCCTATCACGATAGTATAATAATTAGAAGAGATTGTAAACTAGATCAAGTTATTTTTAAATTGTGTAGGAAACCTAGAATCCTTGAAATTTAACCCAGGAAGCCATGAGGTTGGGTAGATGCAAGTTACGATGGCTCAAAAACAACAAGAGTCCCAATCCCAAAAGTCCATATAAATGGAAAAATTAACGTTAAAATGGAAAAAAACGTTAAAAAACCAATGTTACGGAGGGCATTTGTGGTGATTAATCAATTAATAAAGTCCATATGAAAGGTTGTCCATTTTTAAAAATATATATTATACATTTTAGGGGAAAAAATATCAATCCAACAAAAAATGATGAAGATTGGGACTTTTGAAAATAAGGCCCACATTTAGTCATTCAAAAGTCCATAATTATTTGTTGTAATTTTTTTTAATCCATATTTGTTTTTCCATCATGTATCATATATCGAGTCCTTATAAAAAATATTGAGATGAAATCATAACAAAAAATGCATTTGAATGTTAATTTACAACCCAAATTATAGTCCATATGTCCACCTTGAAAGTCCATTACTATATGGTTGGTGTATGTTTATTGAATTTCACCCCTTAACAATCATTCTTATTCAAGTTGGTAATCATAAGCCATAAATATTTTTGTCAAATTGATGATTTTACAATGTGTTTGTGGCATTTGAATAAAATACACTCTATAGAAAGTCCATAAGGACACAAAAAGTGAGCCATTGTAGCTTGCATCTAGCCAATTGCATAACTTGTTTTCATTGCCTCATTTAATTGCAAACCACACAAGGGGAAAGGAGCCATTAATTGATTATTCTCAATCACATGTTATGAATACTATTGAATATTTAAATATTCTAAAGGGAAAAAATTGAAACAAGACAATTGTAAAGGAAATTGGAGAAGGAAAAAAAAACGAGCCAAAAAAACAACAAATTTGGGGATTATAGTAAATAGATCACCTAACACAATTGTTGAAAAACACACTAGCGCACAATTTACTACACCTTGGACTCCAATAGCTATTAAGGAAGTTGATGGGCATATTCTCAATTAGGATAACGTTTTTTAATTATAGGACCTAAGGATTTTATTTTTGCTATCTTCTAAATATAAAATCTAAATGGAATAAATTTAAGTGAGAGATATTGATAATTCAAATTATAATTATTTTCATGGTGGTGGTGATTTTTCACATGTGTATGTAATTATGCATAAATATTTTGGTAAAAAACCTAAAATGTAAAAAATGGGCACATAAGCTTTTATATACAATTTAACATTTTCTTTTATATGAAAATTTCTTGCACATTTTGTCGACACTTGGGGGCACAAGTTCTAAGCCTAGTGAATACAAAAAATCAACCACATGGGAAAAAAAGGAATAATTTTCCTTGTTGCCCTTTCAAAATGGATTATGTAGCTTTGAAAATTCTTATATCACATATTATTCAAATGCATTATATGAACATTGCCAAACATAGATCTATGCATTATTTATCCATGAAAGAAAATTGAAGTCAATTGCATTGTTTAATACGTTCCTTTTGATTCCTTTAAGATGGAAATTGTAGTTAAAAAAAGGACTCAAATTATTTAAAAGGACTCAAAAGCACATCTATATTATATCCAATTTATTCATAATTTTTTTAATAGAGTAACATGACATCATATTAGTTATAATCTATGCCAATCCCTTATAATCATGAAATAATAATTTTAATAAAAATCCAAAATAGTTTTTTGTAATCATTTTTTCATTAGACTGTCTTTTTGGGTACCTTGATTATGAATATGCCTTGATGATAGATTTCATCAAAACTTGTAGGTATGCTTAAACAAATCTATGCAAGTACATGGGTGCCAATCTTGGATGCATAACTTGGGTTCAACCAAAGGTTAAGCATTAGGCATAGGCATAGGCTAAGTAGTAAGTACGAAGGCATTGAATAATAAAACTATTTACCTTCTAATGACTAAATATGAGAGATACATAAGGTCACCAGTGAAACCATGAACACCAAAGGAGAAAATGATCTAAGATCACCATAACTAAAACCAAAGTATAAGCATTTCAAAAGCATAAGTGGAAACTTGAACTTATTAAAACAAAACCACAATAACACAAAAAATATAACTTAAAGTTAGGATGGCCAAAATGGATTTCAAGAATATGAAAAACACAACCAAAATGTTGAAACAACACCTAAAAACACCCATAAGGCAAGAAGACCAAAATAAATTACATAAACAATGGAGCTTTGAATTCAAAATTTCAAAAACATGTCCAGAATATCAGAATACGTTATAGCAACACTAAAACTTCGAGGTTAGAATTTCAAGAACATGCCCAAAAAACCAATCACAAAAAGAAATCTTGTCCTTTTCCATCCCCACACATTGTAACTATTATCCGATTTGACAACATTTCAATTACATTTGGCCATCTTAAGTTTGTAAGTGGCTTGTTGCATTAATTAATGGTCAATATTGTTCATAGTTGTAACATTCATTGTGTTGTTCACTTATGAATATAATTTGGACCCTATTTTATTATTTAATGTGTTAAAACCATTATTCATAAGTTACATCTTGCACTTATTAGAATATATTGAAACAAATGTAACTCAATGCTTTACAATTATATTTGAATGGTTTAGTGAATTTTTTCACATTTCTTGAACTATTAACATCTTTACATGAGTTGAATAATCCATTTTGAACTTATTGAAACCATTATTCAAATATCGCATATTGCATTTATTAATATATATTGGAACACACATAACAATTTAATGTTTCACATTTATACTTGAACATGTTAGTGAATTTTTTCACATCTTTTGAATTATCAACATTTGCATATGAGTTGAATCATTCACTTTGAATGTGTTGAATCCATTATTCACAAATTGCATTTTATTAGGGTTTAATCTAACTAATTAATGCCAAAATTTCACCAAATCATGTTACTTTTACTTTTCCAAAGGAAACAAAGGTAAAATATATTTTTACATCATTTTTGAAATTATATTTTGTGATTTTTTTCAATTTTTATAATTAATCATTTGTATTAGTGTATGATTCAAGTTGGTAAACAAATATGGTATTAAAAATTAAACATATGTATTGACTATTCAATTAATTTTTCTTTGTGTTAAGCCATTTTTGCCAATTTAAAGGGGCAAGAATATCAACAAATGATTTTTTGGAAAGAAATAATCAATTTTTTTCAAATTTTAAATATATATTATTAAAATTTTACAATAAATTATAGTAAGTAACCATAATATTGAAAGATTTAAACAAGTTTCCAACTCTACAACTTGTCCATAACCAAATGTGGCAAAATCTTCTTAAAGATGATTGCCTTTTAAACAACATTGCAAAAATAAATAAATAACTTTGTACCTAATCAAACTGAGGAAAATAAAAATTTGCAATTCTTCAAAAAATGAACATATTTTACATAATGAAAATGACATTGTTAAAGACTTAATGATAACATTATTGAATTCACAAAGATTATAGGTCAATTTAAACAAAAAGATATTTGTAAATTTATTCATGACATGATATTTTAAATGTTTTAAAACATTTTATATTTAATATTTTAGAAGAATCATATATATATTGAATACATTATTAAATAAGCTTGAAGATGATGTTTTCATTTGTAGCATTTAAATAAATTTTGAAAAAGAAAACATATGTTAAAATGTGAATTTCCTAAACAATTCCATGCCAAACATAATAATTTTAATTTTTTAATTCTATATTAATAAATTTTTGAAGTTGTTTGGTGGTTAAGACCTTGGTGTGCTCCATGAAGTCTTGGGTTCAAACTTTGATGAATGTGTGCATCAATGTATCTTGTAGTAAATGTAATATACAAACATGTACATCATGATTAATGACGTCAAAACTCTTTTTTGACAAAATTGGAAAAAAAAATTCGTGGCTCCATTATTCGGAAAAAAAAACATAAAAAAATGATAAAATTGAAAAAAATTGTATGATGGTGTGACGATTTATTCCACGTCATATTAACTTAGGACCTCATATATCCATGTAATAATTTTTAAATTAAAAATTATGTAGTGCAACAAGTGACTATTCAAAACGACTAAAAAAATTTCAATAAAATGTTTTAATCAACTAATCATTTTTCACCAAAACCATACAAGTTGCATATTAATCAATTTTGTTCGATTTCACTAAAAACCTAATAAATTTGGGCAATGAAAAATAATAAGATTTCTTCTTGTGAATGTAGGCTACAACAATTATGGAAGTTCCAAGTGAGAGTTTCAAGAACATGTCCATACAACCAGAATAGTTTGCAATGATGGGCATGCAACTTAGGTGTGTTTTCTTCCTGTTGATGCAAGCTCGCCTCTTCTCGGTGCCATGTTGTTCTTGATGATATTCCTTTTCTTCATGACATTGTTTTCTTCTTGGTGACATGTTACTTGCTAATGATGCACTTCTTCCTGGTGACAAACACCATGGACCCACCTCTTCTTGGCGATGAAGGTGCTTCAAGCCATGTGACTATTGCTTTTGGTGACGAACATACAACAAAACCAATGCTTTTTCTTGCTTCTTCCTAGTGACGAATTTCCAAAAAAATCCACACTTCCTAGTGATGAATTTCCAAGAAAACCCACGCTTACAAACCTGCCATGGGTTTGGTGAACCAGGGCTTTTAAATCCATAATCGTTGATTTCTAACCTAGTTTTTTGTGAAGATTGTGACCACATGTTCAAAACTGAATGGTCATTTTGAAGATAATGATTGTTGAAAATTTCATCTATTTTGATGACGAGGACAAAAGACATCCATCATCACGGATATCACTGTTTGATTTTAGGTGAGCAAATCAACTTTCATGGCGCTTTCATGTGTTTGAAAGTTTTTTTTCTCTCTTTTTTTATCACCAGATCTTTAGAGAGGCATAACTTGCTCAATTTTGACTCAATTTAAGTGATTTAAAGGGCGTGGGGGTGTACCCTTTACTCCTTTACACTTTTATCTTCAGACACCTGAAACGAAGGAGGCAGATTGAAAGATCTGAGCTGACTGACACACTAAGTGTTCAGTCACTGGCCTATTTACCCTAGTAGTCATTAATATATTATTGAGATTGCAGTGTGCATTTGTCCCCAGGGAACACACAAGGGAGTCAGTTTTGTAAGGGCGGCAAGTAGGGCTAAAAAGAACCTTGTGAACTTCAAAGACCTACCCAAATCACAAGTATTGTTTCCAGAGCCTGGCACATCCTTAATGTGACAGAATAGCACTAAATATGAAGGAATGGAGTTCAAGAACATGCTCTAATTAGTGATTTTTTGGGGCAATTTTTTTGTAGTATTTATTTTTCTTTCAAGAAAAGAAGTGAAAAAGAAAATTTCACTGCAAAATGTTCTTTTTTGCAGCAAAAACATTGACTCTTTGGCAAACTAAAAAACTGGCATTTTTAAATTTAAAAACTAGCTGTAACGTCGGTGAGATGTTGTGTAATAATGTGAATGTGTAGTGCTTCAGAGGGCCCAGTTGAGGAATTGCCCCTTGAAGCAATAGGGGGTTAAAATAAATGGTGAGTAATATCAACAATATCTGTATGCTACATAATAGGGACAAGGGCAAAATGACAACCATGCTGGGAAGTTACTTGGACAGAAGATGATGATGACATTAAGCCTTTTGGTCCATTCTGTTCTCAATGACCATTCCCCAAGAAAGTTTTTGGTTCAGTGCATTCCCCAAGAGCTTTTTTGGTTCATTGCATTCATCCAGAGGCTTTTGGTTCACTGCACTCCCAATTATTGTTCCTTGTGCAAGGAACAGCCATTGAGAACGACATGAACCAAAGAGGCTTGAATTAACAATGTATATTTTATTCTTTCATAGACTCTCACCAATGGGGGCATTATGGGGTAGGGGTATTGTGGGGGACAGTAGGCTGAGATAAGAAAGCTGCTATATCCTGGTATCAGTCCTGGTGCCCATGTGCTACATTATGTGACATTTTTGGCCATGGTGCACCCTGGGAATGGGTATTCCAACACGGCTGCAACATGACCAACATAGGCATGGGAACAAAGAATCAATCTCAACCACCATCTTCTGTCCAAGAGGCTTCCCAACATGGTTGTCATTTCGCCCAATGTACAGGGTAGGTGGCAAAATTAGGGTTGTGAATTGGGAAGGCAGACCAAATACTGGTGAATGTAGTTCATCCCTTAAGAGTAAAGTAATTGGAAGGGAGTTTTGGAAAAGAAGAAAGAAAAACTGATAAACCTCAAGAGTCAAGAATGTGCTTGCAGATAGTGAGTATAGGCGTATTGTTTGTTCATCCAAGCTGTCCATGGTGTTCCTGTGGTACTAGAAATGAATGAAGTGTGAAACATCTAATATTGAAGGAAAGAACAAATTTTAGTGACCTGAGTCTGAGAATTGATGTAAGGGGTTCCATGGCATGCCCCCTTTTGGAGTAAGTTAAGAAGGTGCTGTGATCTCTCTGTCTTTGAAATGTGTATGCTTGAGTCATGGAGCAATAAAAACTTCATAGTGCAAAGTGCAAAGCATCGTGCCAATAAAAAAGAACTGCTGTTCAGCAAACCCTGACCTAAATTCCTGGTTTTTGTAATACCTACTTACTAGCTGACAGGATGATTACCTGTCTGTAAACTGGGACAAACCTCATCCAGTGGCTGAATGTGTGTTGATCATTGTTCACCCTTTTGGTACTGACCCTTGATTTTTTCCCCCCTAACTCTAACCTCAGCTAGCCAGCTACATACTACCTGCCTACTTGGCACTACCTACCAACTAAGAACCACCCCTCTACCCCTTCTCACCTACCTACTCAACCCTCGACTCCTTTTCCCACTTACCCACCTATTAGATTCACAAACACCGCCCCCACCCCACAAAACCTTTACGCCTACCACCCAACCAAGCACCCGTGCCCCTACATGCCTACCTATCTACCTATAAGCCCACACACAGTCCAATCTACCTGCACTTCTCTGATGTCATCTTCATTTGATGAAATTTTTGCTAATGCAGGTATTGCATTTGACACATCACTCATATTCTTACCGACCTACCTGTACCCAACACCTACACAATGTTGATGTCAACTGATGAAAATAATGCATTCAATTGGCTAGCATTAAATTAGAGATATTCAAGCCCCCCATGTGAGTATTACACTTGCGGGCTCGTCCTACTATCAATACCTTGACTTGAGCCTCCACTTTGCACCATTTACTGCATATTGTACACAACGAAATCAAATAATTTAGTGCCTTGGGTTGAGAGAAAAGGAAGATCTTATTTTCAAACCTAAAATGGATCAAAGGAAGATTTAAGGTTATGTAGATGTGCTACACATTTATGATTTTTGCAAAACATATTTTTTGATATTAATTAAATTCAAGTTTAGGTTAATTTAAGAGGGAAAAATCATGAAAAAATGTATTAAGCAAGTGAGATTCATTTTTTCTCTTTTGAAGAGGATTGAAGACATTTTTAAAGTTGAAGAGAATAAAATTAGAAGGCAAGAGAAATATTTTTCTTCATTCATTTATTTATTTTTATTTCTATATTTGATTTTTAATTCATAATTAGTTCATCCACAATTATTTTTTGCATAATTATCAAGATTATGTGTAAGGTTTTGTAGTTAGGGTCTAGACTCTTTTCAAAGCAATATATGTTTAGGGTTTAATCTATCATTATAAATGTTGAGGGTTTTTTTTTATAAAAAATTTAAAGTTTGGATTTATTTGGAGTTATGGTTTGATTTAAGGGTAGAAAGCTTTGTAGGAAAATGTCGTCAACTTGTACCATCAAATTAGGTTTTTTTTTTTCTTGCACTTCATTTCTTTCATTCATGTGTGGTTTTGAATTTAATTATAATTAACTTATACTAAATCAATATGAATATAAACTACAATTTTTTTAATTAAAAAAGATTATTAAGTTGGTAAATGTTGATCCTAACTCTAGAAATCTACATTTAGTTATTAGTCTCAAATATAAATATTGCCTACATGGGTGTCATGTAAATGTAGGTTTTAGTTGAAAATGTGGGTATTGCATGATTAGGTACTAAGGGTAGTGTGGGTTTTAAGGTTTTGTGTGATATTGCAAGAATGGGTTCCATGTCCAATGTGAATTTTAAGTTGGCATGTAAGTATTACAAGGTTGGGTCCCAAGTCCAAGGTGTGTTTTAATTTGGCACATGAGTATTGTAATTGGTCCCATGTCTAATGTGGGTTTTAGGTTGGCTTGCAAATATTGCAAGGGTTGGATTTACATTTCCAATGTTATTATTAGTTTGATATGTAAGTATTACCAACCTAAGTTCCATGCATAATGTATAAATTAATCTTGCATGTAGGTATTGCAAGGTTTAGTCTTTTGTGTTGTGTAGTTATTACTCCCATATGCAAATATTGATTGGTTATGTATTCCACTAATAATCATGGTTTGATGAAGAAAGGGGTATTGTGGGTGCACATTTTTATAAGTTTGGGCCAAATTCCCAAATCACAATCAATTCAAGTCCAAAGTCCAACAATATCTTCCTTTTCAAATGTGGATTTAATGTGGGCTCCCAAGGTGAGGCATTGGGGGATAAACAAAGTGTCAATTGATATTGCATACATAACACACATGTCTAAGTTCTTAGAAGGTGAATGAGGCGATGGAAAAACCCTAGTGGACTACAACACACAAATATTTGCCCCCACAAAATGATATCAATACCCCATCAATAAAAAACCACCTCGGGCATACTTGGTGTAATGTGATGTTCCATGTTTTCTTTTTTGTTTTTCAAACATCCTTCACAAACACATATGATCCTTACCACATGTATGTTTTGTAAGTATGAATGTGCCTATGGTCCAAATGATCATCACAATGATCTAACCCATACAAGATTAATCAAACAAAAATGTTTGGCCACCTTTTTAATCAATCAGTTCTACACACAGCCCAACGTGGCGGAGCTATGTTTTTACTATCAAACACACATTTGAACAAAGGGTGAACTTACACCTTACCAATAGGATCCCGAATCATCATTTCGCATGTCATGGTATGCTTTCCAAATTTCACAATTTTTGAAAGATCACATTTGGTGGCCATGTTTATGAACCCTAAACATATTTGGGATGGTTCGGATTCCAAAGATGATGGTGAAGGTCATGCCAACTCACTCATGAAAGTTGTAGCATTAGAAATCTAGAACATTTGTTTCACAAAGGCAAATGAATCATTGCACCCAATAATGTTGTTACATCATGTAGATGATGGTTTAAGGTATTCAATTCATAAGTTGAAAGACTAACATGAAATAATGTCCAGACACACAAATGCTTGTAAGAGAATATCTCACGAGTGGATATCAAATTTTTCATCCAATTGGCAACATATTTGTGTTAATTATTTGTTTGTTCATTTGTATTCAAGGTTAATATTGTTATTTTGTACTTGACAGTCCAATATTTAGCATGTTTTTTATGTTAACATCAACCCCACAATGTCAAACAAAAGACTAGTTAATTGAAAATACACATTGTGGGCATTGATGTTCATATATAATCATAAAGAAAACACAACAATGAATGCATGGTACAATGCTTTAAAAACAACAAAAAATACACTCCCATAAGTCCATACAAGATTCTTTAAAATGGTTCAAATGGACATGGTTGTTACTTTGAAAAATATTTGAATAATACATATTCAATCACCTACAAACCTTCCCAAATTTATGTGAAAACTAATATTTAATGTAGCTAATGTTATTTTTGATTTGGAAGTCTTGAAAGAAAAATGCATAAAGTCCAAAGGAATAATGTATCATCTAAAACTTTCAAAAACATATGTTGTTGGGATTAAAAAAATTGAAAAATAAAATAAAAATTGCAACTCATATGGATTTATGAAAATATGGTCAAATTTTAACCATTCAAAAGTCCCTAACTATTAAACAATTAAGGTTTTACAAGAAAAGATTTTTCATATGAGTTTATCATCTTGTATTACATTATATATTGAGTCTCAATAACAAATTTGGAATGTGAATCAATATAATTTTTTCATTTTGTGATGTTCTAATCAAACAACCAATCCATATTTTTCAACATCAAAAATCCATTATTACTAACAAACGATTTTTTAATCAATAAATAACCACATAATTCTTTTCATAATGAATTTGTTAGTTTAAATCCAAGTCCCAATTAATATATCTAAGGATATCACCACAAGCATTTGAATAAAGGGTAACCAAGGAAAAAAATTGTTTCGTCACAAAAATGAACAACTATAACTTGCATCTACCCACAAACAATACCCAATATATAATTTTAAAGCATTGTAAACATTGGGAAGGTTTTCAATGATTTTTTGGAAGATTAAATGCAAGTATTGCCCATCAACCTATGCATTTAGGAAGTTTGGATGCATATATTATAGTTTTGTAATGTAGATTCAAAGATATTATGGAGGTATTACAATTATTTAACATTTGGATCAAGAAGAAATGATGCAAATATTATAATTTGAGCAAATTTCCAATGTGTGTTTGTTATCAAGTGAATGGCAGATATTTGACAAGACATAATTAAAACATTTGATTAATTTAATTTGATTTCCAAATTATTTTTGGAGGGAAAGGATTTAGGATTTAGATCTTGATTGTGATGAAGGTTAAGGTGATTGTTGTTACATATAGAGATGGATTTGGAGAGTTGCTGGATAATAGAATGGAAACACAATATGTAGTTTAAGGTTTTGTTGGGTTATGAATGACAAATTTTCCTATTTTTCACTTTTGAAATCTATATTTTTATTTTACAAATGTTTGATAAATTCAATTCGGAGTATATATATATATATATATATATATATAAATGAAAAAATAATGAATATACTCTAAGATTCTTGTGTTTTCTAATTAAATAATTAAAATTTGATCACAAATTCAGATTATCAAGGATAATTTAGAATCTTGGAAAAAATGGAACAAAAATATAATTAAGGTAATGTGTGAATATAGTTTGCAAATGAACTTGAATGCGTTAAAACCAACAAATTGTATGTGTTGTAAATACTACTAAAAATACAATTTGCATTGTTTGTTAATAGGCAAAGAGTAATTCTGAATAGAATTTGCACCTATCATTTCGTGACCATCTCGAGGGAAAAAAATATTTTTAAAAGCAAAAACACAAGAAAAATATTGTGGATGATTTGGTTTTATTGAGAACATTGATTTTTATAGATGTCAAAACTTAGAAGAGGAAATATTTTTTTTCATAATCTTCATATTTTTTTTCATAATCTTCATATTTTTTTCATTACACAGTAAGTAATTTTTGCAATGAGTCTAGTAGACATGGATATATTGACAACATTTTGGAGCTAAAGAGAAAAAACAAGTATGATTATATTCAAGAAAATGTGTTCCCTAGGCAAAGGTCACCCAAGGTGTACCTTTTCAAAATGTCAACATTTAGGCTTAAAAGTGGTGTTGATTTGGTGAAGCGGATGCAACCTAGGGGTGACCTTACGAATGCATGGATCATGTTTGACCATGTCAAATGTGTTCAAACATGGACCACCATGGCTTGTCATGTGTATGACGTGACATACTGTCATGTCATGATTATTGTTATTTGTGACATGCAGTTTGAAGATGCCGATTCGCAATGCCTCATGTGGTCTTCCCTTGTCAAGGTTTAAAAAAGCATGGAGTGATGAACCCGAATTTCAAGGGCTTTATGGCTAATAGTGCTCAAGCTATATCTTGGAAGTAGAAGATGAAGGTTTAAGCAGTGAAGGCTATAAGGATTAGAGTTGGAAGTATACAAAAAATCAAAGGAAATTGAACATTAATAGAACAATATGAATTGGATCATGACTCAAAGTCTATAGAAGCAAATGGATCAAAAGCCAAGCGATAAAACATGAATTCATATGTTGAAAAAAATCAAAATGTAGGACAAGAATTGTATGAAACATCAAACAAGGGTACAATATTGGAACCAAGAAGTTTGTGAATAGAAGAATGACCTATAGGACATTGAGTGTCTTTAATCGAAGTTGGAACAAGAAAAAAAGTGCGGACTAAGGCTTTGTACATTAGAAAATATTTAATCTATAACTCCATATATGACTAATTCTGTAATCATACCAACTGGACATTATATGACTAAAGGCCTTTAGTTGTAATGGACGAATAACAAAGGATAAACAATCATTAAATGTTTGACATGACACTTTTCATCCTACAATTATTAAAGACAAGTCATAGAAGACAAGCCATATATAATGTTGAGGTGTCATATAATGAATGACTAGAATATGATTAGTCGACATTGGACCATTTGATTACTTGGATTTATACCTAGATTAAATTTTTTTTATGGATTATTATTAAAAATAAAATTTAATAGGTAGGTAAGTAGGCAATAGGTCTAAGCATGTCAAAAAAAAAAAAGGTAGGACATAATAGCTTAACCTACCTAATGACTTACGTAACTTATGTAACCTACCTACCTAACTATCTTAGTTTAGCCTACGTACTTTAGCCCTTTAGGAATGCACATAGTTTGCAAGTATTAAAAATTGAACCATTCACCTTCACAATGATAAACCAAGTCCTTAAAAATGCACTACAACATCAAAAGGTGTCTAATTTTGGTCAAGGTTTTTATTTCACATGTTTATTTCATATCATTACAAGACTATGACACATGTAGCAAGTTGTAGGATGATAGGTAGGAGGTAGGTGGATTAGAATAGATAGGAAATAAAAGGTAGGTAGGTAAGTAGGTAGGTTGACGAAGTAGGTAGGTGGGTGAGTGGGTAAGTAAATAAATGGATGGGTGGGATGTGGGTGGGTGGCTAAGTAGATAAGTAAATAGGTGGGTCATGTGTGAGTGGGTGGGTGTGTGGGAAGGTAGGTAGTAGGTCAGCAAGTGGGTGGTTGGGTAGGTAGGTAAGTAGGTGGGTAGGTAAATGAATGGTAGGTAGGTAGGTAGGTGGTGGGTGCTTGCATGAGAAGATAAATAGTAGTTAGGTTGACATGTGGGTAGGTAAATAAATGGGTAGGTAAATGGGAGGATAGTTGGGTCACAACACCAAAATGTGGTTTTTATCTTGCGACTAATGTCTAAACATATTCATGTATATGTGGTCTTTAATCGTTACCATCTTCATGATTTTGGTCAAAATTATGATTACATGACTATACATATGACTATAATTAGGACTAAAAGTAATTATGACTAAGAATATGACTACACAATTAGTGTATTTATATTGAAACAATATTTGAATTTGAAATAATATTACCAAATTCAATTTAGTTCAAATTGGACAAACAAATATTTAAATAATTTAGTTTAGTTTACCATAACCTAGATTAACCTACTTTAACACAATTTAAGTTACTTTAACATAAATAACAAACTTTAGTCTAATTTAACTTAATGTAGTTGAATTTGACATAATCTTATATAATTCAAAACTAATTTAAACTAATTTATCTTAATTTAAATATCCTAATTTGAACTTAACAAAATATAAGTAACTTAATTTAGCTTGGTTTAGCCAATTTTAACTAGTTTGAAAAAACCAAATTAACCAAATTCAAGCAAATTTAATTAAAATTAACCTTGTTTTGCCAAGTTTATTCAAATTTAACCTAAGTAACCATGTTTAACTAAGTTTAGCCAAGTTTAATGTCAATACCTTATTTTAGCTTAACTTATCTAAGTTTTAACAAATATAGCCAAGTTTAATTTTAAAATAATCATGTTTAGCCAAATATAGCTTCAATACCTTAATTTAACCTCATTATTCCAAGTTTAGCCAATTTAAAACAACATAGCCATGTTTAACCAAATTTAACTTCAATGCCTTAATTTATTTAACTTTTTCCAAGTCTAACCAAGTTTAATCCAAATAGCCATGTTTAATCATGTTTAGTCACAATATCTTAATTTAGCCTAATTCATCCAAGTTTTGTCAAGTCTAGTTAAGTTTAACCTAAGTAACCATGTTTAACCAAGTTTAACATAAATAGTCAAAATTTGTCAAAATTTGCCAAGTTTTGCTTCAATACCTTAATCTAGCTTAATTTATTGAAATTTTGCCAAGTTGAACCAAGTTGAACCAAACTTAACCTAAATAGCCATGTTTTTAGCCAAATTTTGCCAAGATTTGCCACGTCTAGCCATGTTTTGCCATGTTTTGCTTCAAGACCTTAATTTAATGTAATGTATTTAAGTTTGTCATGTTTTGCCATGTTTTGTCAAATTTTGCTTCAATACCATAATTTAACATAATTTATTTAAGTTTTGCCAAGATTAACCAAGTTTAATCTAAATAGTCATGTTTCGCCAAATTTAACCAATTTAAACCTAAATAGTCAAGTTTTGCCAAGTTTTACCAAGTTTTACCAAGTTTTACCGAAATAGCCATGTTTAATCAAGTTTTGCCAAGTTTGACCAAATTTAATTTAAATAGCCATGTTTGTCAAATTCTACCAAGTTTAGCTAAATTTAACCTAAATAACCATGTTTTGTTATGTTTCATCAAGTTTTGCTTCAATACCCTATTTTAACCTAATTTATTTAAATTTTGCCAAATTTTGCTTCAATACCTTAATTTAACCTAATTTATTTAAGTTTTGCTATGTTTAGCCAAGTTTAAGCCAAACAACCAAGTTTTACCAAGTTTTACCTAATCAAGTTTTGTCAAGTTTAGCCAAGTTTAGCCAAATTTAATTTAAATAGTTATATTTTGCCATGTTTGCTAAGTTTTGTCAAGTTTAACCTAAATAGCCAAGTTTTGCCAAGTTTAACTTAAATAGCCAAGTTTTGCCAAGTTTAACTTAAATAACCATGTTTAGCCAAGTTTTGCCAAATTTAACTTAAATAGCCATGTTTAGACCAAAATTTGCTTAATTTTGTTTCAATATTCTAGTTTAGCTTAATTTATTTAAGTTTTTTCAAGTTTTTTCAGGTTTAATTTAAATAACCATGTTTAAGTAAAATTTACCAAGTTTAACCTAAATAGCCATGTTTTGCCAAATTTGGCAAAATTTATCTTCAATATTTTATTTTAGTCAAAATTTATCCAAATTTATCTTCAATATTTTAATTTAGCCAAATTTATCCAACTTTAGCCTAAACAATTATGTTTAGCTTAATTTAGTCAAGTTTAACTTACTTTACCCTAGTCTAAATCTATGTTAGTTTGTAGTAAATAGGCCTGCATTTAGGTTAGGCATGTTTAAGTTAATGTATGTTAACTTATGTTAACCAAGGCTAGGCTTAAATTAATTTAGATATGTCACCCTAGGTCAGCTTAAGGTGAGTTAGGTTGATTTGAGTTTAAAACATTACAAATTAATGGTAAGTAGATTATATCATAAATGAAAAATGTGGTGCAATGGTTAAAGACTTGTTCCCCAAAATGGAGGTGGGGAATTCAAGTCCTCCCACTTGCAAACTTTGAAACCTAAACACCTAGACAACTAAACATTTAAATGCTTAAATTCCTTGGTGGTTTGCTTAGTCTATAAAGTTTTTAGCGCCAAGGTTGCCTAGGGTAGGCTTTCTAGGCTAGTTGACTTAGGCTAGTTAGCTTATGCTAGGTTTTTAAAGCTTCCTAGGCTTCCTAGGCTAGGTCCCCTAAGTTAAGAGGCTAGCATGTGGCAATATTTGATTAGAAAGAAAAAAACATTTTGTTTGGTTTAAAAAGAAATTGTCACCTGTGGCATTTTGTGAGGTTGCCATGTGTTTTGCTAGATTTAGGACTATGTCCTTTGCGACTATAGTCATGGCAAACTATAGTCGTTAATGTGATTGGGACTAATATGACTAGTGGGATTTACAACGTGGTCATTTGGACTAGGTAGTCATGTAGTTAGCTCTAGTCATAGATGACACATATGACTAGATTTTTGTAGTGTAAATGCGACGTTTTGGTGTTGTGGGTAAGTAGGTAAGTAGGTGGGTGCGTGGGAAGGTATGTAATAGGTAGTAGGTAGGTGGGTGTTTGGGAAGGTATGTAGTAGGTAGGTAGGTAGGTGGGTGGAGGTAGATTGGTGGGTGAGTTGGTGGATAGGTAAATAAGCAAGTAGGTAGGTGATAGGTAGGTGGTTTCATGGGTAAGTAAGTAGGTAGGTTGATAGATGGGTGGGTGGGTAGGTAAATATGTAGGTACATAAATAGGTGAAAATGTTAGCGATAATTTTTGCAGAGATTAATAAACAAGCAACTCATTGCATAATGGCTTTGCCCAATGTTATATGACCATAATCAATATTTTATTCCAAAGACCAACTCTTAAGGAAGGAGAATAAAAAATCTTTAGGAATTTTTTTTTTGAAATAGAGTATTCAAAATTAATTAATTGTTTGGGAGGCATGTGCTAAACCTACCAAGGTACTATAGTATATGGAATGTTTGGACTCTAAAATTTTGAAAACTAAAATGTTTGAATTCCAATGTGTGAATACTAATATTTGAAAATTGAAAATTGAAATTTATATGTGAAATGTTTGGAATCTGAAATTTTGAGAACTAAAATGTTTGAATTGGGATGTGTGAATAATTAAAATTAAAAATTGAAATCTTTATGTCAAGCGTTTAGAATTTGAAAATTGAATTGTCTGAATTTGGATGTGTGAATATTGAAAGTTGAAAACAAAAAATCAAAATTTCAAATCTTTTTATGAAGTGTTTAAAAAGAATCTAAAATTTTGAAAATTGAAATGTTTGAATATTGAAAACCGAAAACCGAAAACTAAAATGTCTTAATATTGAAAACTGAAAATTATGAAACTAAAAAATCAAAAAATGTTTGGTCCCAGTTTTTTGAATATTTTCAAAATCAAAGAATCTCCAATTCCATTTTAATTTTTTGATTATCAAGAACTCTATTTTTTGTCAAAATGCCTCAAATGAATCAGTAGTTTTCACAAAATAATTAACAAATAACCAACAGTTTAATCAAGGTTATTTGACAGTTGTGAATTTTTTAAAGAATTGTAGTTAAACATCAAAATTAGTTATTAAATTTGTGAGAACCATGGTTATATATCAAAATTGATTATTTGAATTTTGAGAAAAATGGTTATTTACCTTTGAAAACCATCAGTTCTCTCCCCATTTCAAATAACCGCCCAATGTGGGTTGTAATAACCTCTAGGTTTTTGAGAAAGTTTGTTGACATGGCATTCATTTATTGAGTATGAGAAAAGTAGCCCTATCATGTACCTTGGCTATGCTGGTTGCCCTCATAAACTAGGTTACATCCATAATAAAGAATTAGCTAAATAGGTAGGTAATAACTTCAACTATGTACAATATTCACCACCTTTGGAAGCAATTTTTTGAGTTTCTAAGATGCGTTTAGTAGTAGTAAAACAAGGCCCAAAAGCAGTAGGAAAAAATTCATTCAAAATAAAACAAACGTTTTCCACCACAAGAGCACAACTGGTACATAATCCCACCAGGATAGACATACATTCAACACACCATTCATTTTAAACTCTTCATTCCAATAGTCTTCGACAACCCTTTGATGTACAAATAAAACACTTTTAGATCCTCACTTCAAAATCCCAAAAACCCAAAAATGTAGAATCCATGGGAAAATAAACTCTCCTTAATACCAAGATGAACAAGAATTCTATTGAGAAAACAAATATGATCAATACACATATTCCAAGAAGGATAGATAATACACCTTTCAAGGGTTGAAAGAAATCATTGTAGACTAGCAACACGATATTTTAGGTTTGAGGTTCATTGACCAACCACCATTCAAGATTACTTTTGAAGATGATGGGACAACATCTTTGCTACTTGAAAATTTCTGGATTTGCAACAAAACTAAGGATTCCACCAAGGCCTTGCCTTGAAAAGGAAATACATGCAATCTTGACCCATTACTCGAAAGGTTGCTGGGATTTTAAAAAGACAATGGAGACAAATGTGCCGATTGAAATAAGTTTCCATTGGCCCTTAATGTCTGTGGGGAAGATGACACTTATGTTTATACTAGTGAAGCATTGACATATGGGATATCTACTAATTTCCATTCAAAATCATCATCATCATCACCATCATCATTGTTGTTTATAACATCATGCACTAAAGAAATGATGAGCTATGTTGTGGTAGATTGAATAGTTGAAGCTTGAATGAAGCTAAATGGATTTTTTGAAGGACTTGAACCAATGGACACTTGCATGTTTGTTCCTAGTTGAGAAGGAACTTGCTTAGTAATGCTTGGGGAATGGTCTGTCATACTAGAACTATTTTCAAACATTGGATTTCTCTTAGCAACACGAGATTGAATGGGAAAAAAATCATACATATCCTCACCTTGGTCATCCAATTCCAGATTTATATCACCAAATGAGATGGATCTTGGAAGATTATGCTTTGAAGCATCTAAGCCATTATCTGCCTTGCATCCTAGTTGAAGAATAAACAAAAGAGAACCAAAATAGGTTAGAGCCTTTTGATGTAACATCCTCTCCCAACCACGGGAATAAAGGGGTTCCATTTTCTTGCTTCTTCCATTCTTCCTTAAGCACTTCCTCTACCTAACACCACATTTCAAACTCCCATGCCATCGCATATTATGGATGTTTCTTATATTCTTCTAGGTTATTTTTTGGTGTTGATGTCTCTACCTTTTGGATTATAAGGTTGTTTGTTTGTGTGTTAGCCACTCTCATTGTCTCACTTTGGTGAACATTTTCACCTAAGTCCTTGTTGTTTTTGTTTGTTGGAAAATGCTTGAATGTTGTGGGAATAATGGCACCTTGAGCACCATTCAAAGTATCCACATTAGGTTTTTGAAGAAATAAACCATATAGGCTAGTTTGCTTATCCCGATGAACATGACCTCCAACTCAAAGGATTCTGATTTTCTCAAAATGATTAAAAAGGCCTAGTTCATTGATTGCCATTTGAACCTGCACTACCCCAATATTTGCCTACACTCTACAATTATCTTTGAAAATGACTACAAAATTTACATTTTTAAGAACAAAAAATTGTCACAAACACCATAAATCATATGCCAATAACACTTTTCTCTAAATCACTCCCTTTTTGCAACATCAGTTAATATGGATATAGATGGGTTTTATAAGTAATACCAATCTATCAACAACATGGACCATATATAGCAAGATCTTATGTTGTGCATAATGAGGAAAATTTGAAAAAACCCTGAATTTTTATGGATTTCCAACAAAGCCTTGACACAAGGTAAGGTGAGACAAATGGATTATTGCATACCTTTTTGGGTTTGCCATGATCAAAGGCTCTAAAACAATAGTATAAAAGTCAAGCATCCATAAGTTCAACCATAGGTAGATATGCCACCCCCAGCTCAACATCTACTTCATACATGTTTCATGTGACCACACCCCACTCACAAAAGCCTTTAAGAGAAAAATTCAAAATGCATATTGTGCATATATAACAATTATTGTAAACCTCTCAATTCATCAAAAATGTACTGGAACAACATTCAAATTCTACAAACATAGAAGATGAATCACAAATGGTGAAGGTGGTAAACACATACAAGGCAAGGATGAAGAAAGTTTACTTGTCATTGTGAAGGACATGGCAATGACTTGAGGTTATAGCTTCAACACTACTACCATTGTATGTGCTGAAGCAAGGAGCTCTAAAGTAACATAGTTGAACAAATATCTAGTCATTCTATCTGCCACCACATGTACATCATCAGCTTTGGATTTTTTTTTGTGTGTTTTTTTCCTTTACCCCCTTTGTTTATCCACCCTAACTACACCCCAAACATTGCTTTCTTATAAATCTTATTTTCTTACTTCACTTCACTCACAAAAATATTTTCAATCTCACGAAATAAACCTAGTGAAATGATTACCACCACACAAGGGCCACCAAAAGAATCAGCAACATGAGGGGAGATGTGAATAATGAAAGTCAAATGCATTTTTCCAATTCCATGTAAAGCTATGAAATACAACATGAACTCTTGCACTTGGACTACACTAATACCAACATCTCTAATAACCCAATTTTCTTTGATAACCCATTAAGCATTTTGTCACCAGAGTGGAGATCCCACGAAAGGAAGTTCAAGCAAGCTTGGTTGAAGAAGATAATCCTTTCAACTTTTGCAATGGCCATCAAACTCTACAACGTTCAACTACTTAGGGTTACATCCATCCAAATATGGAAAATTACATCCATGTGAAAATTTTCATTATGTGAACACTTGTCACCTCCACATTGGCCAATGAGTGAGCCAAAATTTTATCCCCAAGTCCAAATCTTGCACAGATGTGGAGTCTCTTCCCTATCGGTAGAGCTAACAAATAATTAATCTATCAATGCCATATATCATTGTTGGGTTTTTGTTTTACTCAATTAGTTTGGATACCATGTATACAAGTAATTAAAATAGATTTTAACAATAAATTTGACAACATACATAAAAATAACAAGGAAAAACAAGAACATGACCTTGAATTCATCTTCACTATTTTTCATGATGTTATACCTTTTTTCACCATACAATCCTCTATTTTTTTCTAATATTTTCTAATAGTCATCTCACAGTTATTTAGATATAAATAATACCTTCAGACCCCATCCAATGCTCAACAAAATAACCCTTTTACTTTTTTGATTCTTGCCTTAAATAATACACAAACGGTTATAACTGTCTAACCATTTTTACAAATTGACTTGGTATCATCTTGTTACAGAATTCATCTTGTATACTTACTTTATCAAGTCAACTTATTACAACATTTCAACCTATAATAGTTTGTTGTCTTGTTTAATTAGTTGACTTGTCCTATCTTTTTTTTTGTTATCTTTTTTTCTAACTACTGGTATATGCCAAAGTCTTTTCATTACAATAGGGTTGTCTATGCTCATATTAAAATACTTGTAGTCATTTTTTAATCATTGTAATAATTGGACATCCATTCCACTTTGTCACCAATCATGGATGCTATATAGATGAAATAAAAGTGATAACTCACATCCCCCATCTTGTTACCACCTCATCATCTACTTGTCACATGCCCCATTAATATATGACTATGATTTTTTACACACATGATTCAAAGTAATAGTTTATGACCAAAGTCATACATATAATCATTTAGGACTTGTAGTCATAGATTTCTTGGTAGGACAAAATTCCTTCTAGTAGTAGAGATGCCATGGTTACAAAAGGTGATCTCCAATGAAGGGGATCAAACTTGATGTATACCAAGAAAAAGGGTTATTCATGCTTTCCAAGTGCCATCCATAGTTCAAGAACATTGAAAAGAAAGTAATCCAAGGGATGAATCGTTGATGGTGGACCCTGGAAATTCTTCAAGCATAGAATTTGTGAATAGTTGAAAGAATGATTACAACAAGTGCACAAACTTACCATTTGTATACTAGTCAACATTGCTAGAATATCATGAGCTAGTAGGAAACTTGGTTGTAGAAGATAACTACAATTCCAATATTTTGGAGTGGGTAGATGCAAATTATATAAGAAGCTCTATGTATGATGATGCACATGTGAATGTTTTGTAGGAAACATTACCATTTCAATCAAACCATAGAAGTAGAGGATTGGAAGAAAAAGAAAGGATCTAAAACATAAAAGTTAGGATTTTGTGGATTCAGCTAGGTTGGCACAAATGTTTTTTATAATCTATATTTTTTGTAGAGTTAGAGGACATGGGATCATAGAATGTCCACATATTAAAGTGAAGTAAGGGATGGATTTGTGAGACATGTGGGGCAACAAATGTTGGACAAAGATTTTGTAAAACAACCACCACATAAAGAACATATTCAAAACACTATAGAAGACAAGATGCAAGAAATTATTTTGGGTGAAGGACAATTGTACAAAATAGAACACTGATTTGTAGATCTCCCAATGTGAATAAAACATAATCATTTTTTATAAGACCAAAATTTATACACAAAATACAAATGAATGTTGTACAAATTAAAGCTATGTTATTTAGAGAGTTAACACAATCACCAAGAATGCCTATAATGGTGAATGGGATATTTAGACGTTAGTTTTTTGTTTCAAAAGGACAACATAATAGATCGGTGATGCTAAAAACCATTATAGTAGCTTGTAGGCTTTGATAAGAATATGAAGCATTTAGAAGAAGAGAACATTCTAAAAGTGGTCAAGGTGTATTGCAAATACAAGTGAATATTTAATTTGGAGGAAGTGCAAACCAAATTCATAAAGTTCCAAGTAGATTAACTTCAATGTCAACACCTCAAATGGTTTACACATCACTAATTATGACAACGTAAACAAATAGATATGTGGGATGGTGGTAAATGTGGATTAACTCGCTGTAAAACTATTCCACACTTATTGTAACAATAGATTTGCACTACAATATGCACACATTCATAATTCCAGCCTTGATTATAAACACACTTGTCTATGTAGTTCATTAAAACACCATATTCATGGTTATTTCATATACCTAGAACCTATACTTCAAAATACAATGTAGAAAATCTAAAAACATAATTACAATTCATTTCCTTATATTTTTTATATTTCAAAGAATTCACACAACAATCTAAATATGAAAATCATTGCAGAAGTCTATACTTTTCTTGTTTACTAAAAACTTCAATCAAAATACAACAAAAAATTCCACGTTTTGTTGAAATGAAATCAAATAGCAAGATTAAATTTGTGGTATATCAAAAAACAAAGTTTATAGTTTCTACTACAAAGTATTTGCATCTCGTTTCTTGCTCCCAAAATTATGTGTTTAATAATCATAATCCTTTTCCCAAAACTCCCATATGTGGGCAACCCCCAAGTCATTATCAACATGATTCAAAACCAAACAAGAATTCAAAATTTAAACCTTCGATGTTCAATGATCTATCCTTATCCTTAACACCTTGTTTATCCAAAACAATGTAATTAGCTTACCCCCTTAACATTACCCCTTTTGTACTTTGGATTCTGTCCTTGAAATCCTTATGATATGATAGATTATGAAATGAAAGCACTTGCAACCTTTTAAGCTTTTGGCTACTCAATTACAATCTATGTAATCCCAACTTGTATAACAATTAGTGGTTTCTAAACCTATTTCTAAATATGTAGTTTTGACCTCCTCCACCAACTCAATCGGAGGTTTTATTTTTAGGGGTTACAACTTTGATTGCTTTACGTTTGTTATTAGAGTTTGTTATTACTCCACCTATTTTTATTCTTGAACTGTTTGTGGTTCTTTATTTTCCTAGCCCCCTCCTCTGAGTTCTTATGGTTCCTCAATATGCACTTCCTCCTCTTAAGTTATCCCATTGGGCCCTGTTTTAGTCTCTTCATCTTGGCCCGATGACTCTATACTTGTTGGATTTCCATAAACAAACTCTGGGCAATTTCTCTAATATATCTCCAACTTGTACTTGAAGTTCCTTTCATCAGCTCTATGTTGGGCCATATTATTCTCCAACTCCTTTGCAAAGTATTCCTTTCCAACTTCCCACCATTCTTCAAACTTTGTATCATAATCCTTCATCTTGTTATTTGTCTTCATTAAAGTGTAATACTACAACATCTGTTCATAATCCTCCAACCTTTTCTTCACATTAGTTGGGTCCAAAATGTTCATATGATCATTTGTAGTTTCTAACTATGCTTGTAGTTATTGCAAATTCCTCTAATACTTTTTATTTACCTCCACCAGCTTTTTTTTGGGGGCCTTTATTATCTTTCTTTTAAGTTATTCAGAATTAAGAAGAGAGGCACTCTTTAGATTCATCAATTGCAAATTTGTCAAAACATTATCCTTCTCCTTAATGTTTATAGTTGACTACCCAAAGCCTCTTATTGTTGTTTATAATGGAATAGTGTCTCTACCCATTTTCTTTCTATAACTTCCCAAGCTTCAACAATCACCTTTAATTCCTTTAGTTTTTCATCTTGAGATTTCATCAAAACTATCTTGACCTTGAGCTTCTTATTCTCATCTTGTAATTTTTGTATGAGTGCTTTGGTCTTATGTTCATTCTTTGTCCTATTTTTCCTCCACATTTTTATGTTATGCTTGCATTCCCTTTGGAAGTCTTTTGTCCTTGTCCAATTCCACCTACAATACTACCTTCTCCTTCTTTTTCGTGGCCAATCTGTTCTTCAGATTATTCACCTCCAAATTCAAATTCCCCATATTCAAACTCACAATTGCCATGGTCTAAAACAATTAAACTACCTTATCTGCTTGCATTACTTTCATAGCTACTTTGTCCATAGACTTTGGTGTACTTATCTGTGTTGTAGGATTTTTGGATCCTTATGTAGAAGATCCCAATTCTTGTACTAATATATTCCCCAACCCAAATTCAAATGTTTGTCCTTTTGTAGATCCTAGTCTAATAATTGGTACATGTAGTGGTTTGAACATTTCAAAAAGAGGTTGTGTTTCCATTTTTTCTGTTTGTAGTCCACCAACTTGTAAACCTTTTTGTGTATGTTGCTATTGTTATTACTATTGCTATTATAAATGTTGTGAATTTTCATGGTTGTCCATCTAATCTTCATAAATGTCCCCATTCGTCAGTGGATGCTACTCCTCAACCTCTGGAATCTTGGTATCATGTTCTTTCTTGACCCTTTGCCTTTGTTCCTTTAGTTGTTTCCATCATGGATATGACATTTATTGTACCTCTTCACTCTACATAACAAATTTCATGGGTCACGATTTGGCAATAATAGTAGTGCAAAATTTGTTTTTCATAGGTTCAAATAAAATAGACACGAATGTCATTCATCTACTTGTATTGTTTGAACATCAATGTTGTGTGCATTGTTTCGACATGAATGTCATATATTTGTTCATATTGTTTAGACACACGTGTTATATGTCTATTTGTGTTGTTTACACACAAAAGTTGTGCACATGACTTCCGTGTTTAAATAATGCATGACATTCATGTTTAAATGATATGCACCCATGAAATAACAAATTTCGCACAAATTTGGAACGAACCCATGAAGCCTATATATTTGTGATGTGCTTACCTACCTATACCAATGTTGGCATTTACAAATGGTGCCATTATGCCCCTCATCATCTTCTGAGCCCTTGCTTCTATGTTCTCCTTTTTTTTTAAAACTCATGATCTTGAAATTCAACCTTCCTTAACTTTGTTTTTCCTCTTGAGAGCACTTCTTGGAGATTTTGTTGCAACCTTCCTTCTTTTCTCCGATGTTGCTTACATCTCCTCTCTAGTTCTCTTGACCTTGACTTGTGGTTTTTGTGGAGTCCCCTTTTGGTGAACAAATAGATATTTAAAAATTCTTGCCAGTATCAAGGCTACTTGACAGGTGTCCTTGTCCCCCTTATTCCCCTTGACATATTTATACCACCAATCTAGCTCATTACAAAAACTATTGTATATAATTTGTGCCCAATCCACCTTCTTCCCCTTTTCTGTTCTCATCAATGTGATGACATTCTTATTACTAAAATATGTCACTTTCTCTCTCTCATAAATCACAAATATGATTGCAAGGTATCTCACAAAGTATGACAAACCCAACCACTTTGCATTCCACTAATCTCTTGTAGAATTTGTGGGTGAAATTCTACAACTTTGTAATGCCTATAATGCTATTGTCTTACTAACTTGCCCTTTCAGGTCTTCTACATACCTTTTTGCACAGATTCCAAAGACATCTACAATCAGATGTTTAAATATGTATATATTTTTCCTTCACAAAATTTTGTTCTTTGAAAATTTTAACATTTTATAAGTAATTTAATTAATGTCAAAGCTGCCAAGGTGCTATGGTATGTGATGACTGGCTTGAAGCCATAGACTCTGGACAAATCCACAGAACAATCATCCGAACTCAACACTACGAGTTAACACTATTGGGACAAGTCACCTTGTCGCAACCTTCCACACTTGGTTCCAAGTCATAACATTGGGTAGGCTAGACATGTTGTTCACAGTTATGCTGGACACCTCTAATTTGGGAAGGGATTTCATGGTTCTTCACCCTTCCTGAAATCATACTTTGACATGATGGTAAAATTGGAATGTTCTCTAATTGCACCGCCTAATTATTAGAAATGTGAACAATGAAGTATTTAATTATTTGTGCCAGCCCAGTTTTTTATAACATCATATAATGACAAAATTTTAGAAGCATAATAGCAGACCCAACCTGACAAGCTGTTGGCAACCCCAGGTCAAGCTCATCGGCAGAGGCCCAGAAGGAGTTTCACCTGCACACCACTGGGTTTGATCCCAGGACCTTTTTGTGGTCTCAAGGTCCCAGAAGGACTATACCAATGAGCCATCACCCCTGGTGCCAGCCCAATTATTTGAGTCGGACTGATTAGCACTATGGATTACAACTATTCTGTTCATCACTTGAATTGCATGCAATGTTGAATTCATGGAACAGCCAAGGCATTTGCACACGAATTCCCTACTATCATCATTCATCTTGGAAACAACATCCTTGTAACTTCATTACAAAACATAACCTCCTGTTTATTGATCATGTTCCCTTAGAATGTTTATTCAAATTTCCAACCTGTATAGCCTGCAATTTGTGATGGTAGTCAAATTGTCTAAAGCATAGATCCCACAAACTATCAGTATTCTGACTGTTGTTACCGGTGTTTTTTAAACAAATTTGTTATAGTGCTAAGGTGGTGATCACCAAAAGTATTAGCCAAATTTCACTACAAATGAATTAGAAAAGTGAAAAAGATTAAGCATGCTTCTACATTGTTGGCCACCTACCACAAATTGATCGAAATATCTTATGAAATTTCAGATTTTTTTTTGAGTTTTTTCAAAATCTGGCAACAGAAAACCCTAATTTCACTTTTTTAAATTAATTATTTTTAATAATATCCCCCTCCCCCCCCCCAAAGGTTGGGTTAACATATTAAAACATACATGAAATTCCATGACCTCTTCAGTGTATGAAGTTGGTCGCTGTTACAAAATAAGGTATTAGCCATCCTTAATGTTATTGAGAATATTTTCAAATGCATAGAACACATGACTCTTTGTAGACACAAGACCATTCTCCCATACCAACCATGACCATTCAATTGATTTTATGGTGGAAGAAAATTGAATGAATTTGGTGCTTTGTATGGTCTTGACCACCTTGTCATGTGGCCTCTTCTACATGGATGCTAGATTACAATTGAAGCTCCAAAAGATCTCACCATAAGTTGTGGACAAAATAGGAGAGGAAATCTACATGTGGGTGACATCATTAGGATCAATATTTTGTCAATCTTTCTTAAGGTTACAATTTAATTGAATGAATGGTTGGAAAATTCATGAAAAGTGTTGCATGTTTGGAAAGGCAAAATGACTAGTTTTAAGAACATATTGTGTGCCATAATTTTCTAAAATTGCTCATGCAAAAAATGACAATTAAACCCTCCTTGTCATTTAGGGGGTTTTCTGTTTGGGTGGCTTATCAACATCATCATGGTATGCATGGCCAATCACATCTTTCACATCCATCAACCACTTGGCACCTGTTGTTTACACCTCAAATGGAAATGCTGCTAGTGGAGCCTAGTGCTAAATTGAATCTATTGCCAACCAAAATCGTTGCTCATTCATTGCCTCAGAGAAGGAAATCTGAACCAATCCAACACATGATTCTATGGAATCCATATGCAAACCTTAGTGTTCTGAACACACCAACAACCACAACACATTCAGCCGGTAGGTCTGTTCCATTGCAGTTTTCAGGTAACAGAAAAGTGGATTACCTAACATTTGCCATTCATAAAAGAAAGCTCTCGTGCAAGTTGTCTCAACCCACTATGGTATGTTTGCAAAGTGATTAAGAGCATCTCCATTGGTGCTCAGTATGTGACCCTACAAAAATATTTTTCACATCCAAGTTTAGTTATTTACTTTTTTCCAACCCCACCCATAAAACTAAAACTGGGACTGCAAATACATGGGAGACTACTAATACCAACCCATATGGACCAATCAAACTATCTAACCAATCAACAGCAGGTCAACAGCAGGTGTTATGCTTTGCTGCGCCTGGCACCAGCCTCAGCAAACTGTGCAAAAATGCTTGGCCAAACCGACATGTTTTGACTTTTCTTCATCCAATTTTAATTTGCAGGTTCCCATACTGAGCACTGGTGGAGGTGCTCTAAGCAATAGTAGCACAATGTTGCTAGCAGAACCTGCCCAAAATTATGCAGCTCCATTCTAACAAGTACAACGCATTTGCAGAACCAGAGGTTGTGAACACGTCGGTATCATGGTTGTAGCTCAAAATTGTATAGCAGTGTGATTGCGGAGAGAAACAAGAATCTGTAATGCAACCCAAGAAATCTTGAGATAATTCCAGCCAAACCAAAACAGAGATTACAACAATGAGTGCGACTGTTATAACATTACCTTGTGGCAGCTCAATGAAATTTGATGCACACAATCCCACACGCATGTGAACTTTGAAATTAAGCATTCAAGTGAGGAGCAAATGGGATGGTGACCAACCTGAAAGACTGCTGCAATGTTTATTAGAGCCACTTCCAAAAGGGGGCAGCACTCTTGACTTGCATCCAGGTTTTGCTTTTCAGTTCTCTGGACAGTTGTCAGCCCTGAATACCCAATTACATGTACCTCGGTGATGGTAGGGTCATGTGCAACATGATGAAGTTTAAGAGTGGATTAAGAGTTCTGGACACAGTGTTGAGAAGGTGCACTATCAAATACTATTTACGACTTCAATCCTCCAACCCAACTGTCTGATCATGCCTGCCTCCTCTTCTAGATTGTGCACATACAAAATCCCAGAACACATGACTTATTTGGACTCATGCCAAGAATGCCCAAGGCAGACATCAAATTGAACACCTAACCAATGTAGGAAGCATTGATACATTACTAGAATGATCTGATGCCCCAGGGCTGAAACTTGAAGTGACAGCTTTGTCAAATTATTAACCTTCACAACCCAGTCTTGAAGTAGGGTATTCCGCTTATGAGAACCAGCTGCAAAGAAATGATCCGCCTTTCATAACTAGAACAAGCAACATAGGTAAATCAGAGATCATCAGTTGCCAGATCCACATGTTTGTATCAGCCTTGGGAAACTCTGAAATCTTTTTTTCCAATCAAGATGATTCCCATTTTTTCATGCAGTCACATTTCAGGTACATGTTTCCGGATTAGTAATCATATTCCAAGCTCAGATAGATTCTTGGGAGAGAACATAAAATGCTAGCACTTGGTTTACACTGGAGAAAGTCTCAGTAATTCAGGTACTACCAATGTGCCTGCAGGACTATGTTTCAACAGAAATCAGCCTGAGACACAGATCGAACTTCTTCTGTCCTTGAGACATGAAGGCCTGAATGTAGTAAGATTTGAAAAATGTGTCTGATAAATTTGGTGCAAAAATTATCTGCAGAATTATGCTGAACAATACATCTGTCAGTGAAGTGACTGAAACAAACAGTGATGACCTAAAAAAACTATGAAAATTGGGAAATTTTAGGAAATTTTAGTTTTTCTAGTGTAAATTTGATTAAGTTTGCTTTTTTGGGGGGTTAAATTTGGCCAAATATTCAATATCAAAAAAATGAAAAAAAATGAAAAAAAAAAACTGATACCCATCACTGCACCCTTGACTATACCCAGCATGTTTTCGAGTCAATATATGACCAGAACATATACGCAAAGTCTCCATGGAATAAGCCAAATCTGCTCGTATAGGACTTGGAAAACCAAATCTGCTGCTCCTCAATCCTTGTGTATTACTGTATCAGTCTTCACATGAAACCACTCATCACAAGGAAACCCCACTTGCTTGTTAGTTGTTCCATGAAGAACCCTAAATCTCAGAAGTTGATGTCAACCATACCATGTTTGCCCTGAAAACCAAAAACACAGACTGACTTTGGCGTAGATGACAGAAATGAATGTGTGTAGGGTAAAGTCCTGGTGTGGGGATGCTCTCAAGGGCATAGGCATTTCATGTCCCCAACTTGCGGGCTTTTTACACCCATAGAAAGAGCAAGGCAAAATTATCATGAACCTAAACATGCTTATGATCACAAGTAGGACAGGGAGGGTTCTTACACCTAATCCTTAAGAGTGGGAGGGATCATACACCTATAAGTAGGCATATATTTCCATCCCACTATTAAGGAGAAGGTATATTATCCCTCCTCTTTTCTAGGAGGGATATTCATGGATATAAAGTACCCTTCAAATAGACTACAAGTTTTCTCCAAGTGGTTTATGGTAACACTACAGTGGTCTGTTTAAGGACCTCTACAGTTGCTCCTGGGCAGCAAAGCCCTTCTAACCGAATGCCGTTGACTATCTTCAATAGGTGCCTCTATGGAGTCTGATAAATAATGAAGCTTGAGTTGTTCCATTTTAGGGCTATGGGGTGGGTGTAATCCTCATTTTTTTAGAAGGCAAAATCTACAAAAAGATTAGGTTTTGATTTATGACTTTTTTTTGGTCATTCTAATCTGTCACTTCTTATGGCAACATTTTGAACATGGCTAATCTCTCATTGTTTTAAATTTGAGGATTATAACATTTTTTACCATTACTATGTTAATTAGCTATCATCATGGAAAATATTTGGTACACCATCTATTTTACATCTTTTTCTAGCTCAATGCAAGTTTCTAATAATCACATGGAAAAAATGGTTACATCTTCACCCTTTGTTTGCAAAACAATGGTGAAGACAACATAAAATACAACTAAAGAATGGATTAGGATTAGTTCATATTCTAGTTTGTGCATTATCAACTTGATTTATGTGCTTTATGTATTACATTCACAAATCATGGAAAATACAAACAAGAAGCTTGTTTTGATTGTTGTGGGCATTGTTGATAATAATATAATTGTTGCATCATTTTAGTGATAATGCTTTGTTGTTCTTCCTTTGTTTTAATGTATTGTTAATTTTGTAAAATTAGGGTTATGTGGTAGATCTTCTACCACAATGTTGTTAGAGGCGGTTTTTAGTCTTTGTACAAATGACATTTGTAGAGGTGCTAATGGGCAACTTTTTTCTTATTGTTTTTGTCTATTCGTATGTAGGTCACATGGTTTGTTAATTTTCATTGATAAGGGTTCAATTCATTCCATGTACCAAAAACATTGAATTCAATATTTATCATTTACAATCCACCACCGCCAAAGTGGAATGGAGTGATATAAAAGGTGGGATATTAGTGATGAACATGGTTTTTTTTCAAATTCCTCAATTAGGTACATTGGCTAGGATCCTTAGCATTAATTAACAATAAATGGTGACTATCCTTGGTGGACAAGGGTTTTTTGGAATCCTACCTAGTTATTGTGACCTACATGAACACACTAGTTAAATATGGCAACTTCTAGCCCTTTTTCCTTCAAGATAAGGCAATTTTTAAAATATTTTTGTCCCAAAAACACCTTTTTTTGGATTCGCTAGCCCCTTTTTTGGTCAACAAATAGCAAAAATTTGCCAAAAAAAACCACTAGTGACGAAGTCCAAATAAATTGAAAGCAAAGTCAATGAAATGATGAACAACAATTTTTTCATGTTGCAATAAATAGAATTTTCTTGTTTTACAAAAAATTTAAGTGATCAAACAAAGTCTTCTACACACTTCCACAATTATGGGAACAAATAGTATCACAAAATAATTCTATTGTTTTGTTGAATCCAAAGTGATTTATAGCTAATGGGTCATGCATTGACTTAGAAAATGTCAAATAATCAGGCCATCAAGGACATAAAATAATTATAAAAGTTCAATTTTGGCTATCCTTGAATTCAAAACTTGATACAATCACTTGGAAATTCCCTAAATGATGAATTTAATAGAACATATACAAAAATCCTTTCATGATAATAAAATGAAAATATTTCACCAAAGTCTTCAAAATGCACTCAAGAAGGCATTTGTAATAGAATCTTTTGGATTTAATGTTTGAAATTAAAGGCTTGAAATTAGTTTCATTTTGTTTATATTTCTCATATCCTTTCATAATCACAAGATACAATTGGAAAAATGACATGTGGTTATTATACCATGTGTATCCCCATGATGAAACATGGTAATAACCTAAAATTGAAATAATTACAAGGTTGTCAAACTTGGTGCCAAATTTAAAAGATATGAACCTTTATCAAATATCGAATATTTGTATGGTTCGTATCCATGACTAATAATGGTTTTATATTCAACATTTCAAATGGATCTTGCCACTCCTCAAATCTTTGATTACATCTAGGGAGGAAAACGTGGTAAAGTGTCATAACTTTAACCTTGGGCTCGCGACCAATGCAAGGGCTTGTGAAGGTGCGGGCCAAGAGTGAGCCTAGGAGTCACATTTCATGTTCCTGGGAGAGCAAGAGAGTGTGAGGGAATGAACCCTCACACTCCCAAATGAACTTCCACTTTGGGAGTTGGAGTCCCAATGGATTCCCAAATCTTTAGAGGGCGATTATAAGGGTCAAAAATCATTGGATTGAAAATTTCCTTATATCACTGGAAACCTCTTAGAATTTAGATGTTTAAAATGGGCTTGCATCACCCATTTGGATACTTAAAACATAAGTTATGACCAGAAGAAGGGTCAGGAGTCAAATTGGCAATTTGACTCCCGACCGTTAAAAGTTAAGAATCGCCCGATTTCCTTGTGTGTAGGTGGTGTGTCACATATCATTGGAAAGATCTCAATGAGGGCTACAACTTTGTTTTAGACCTCACCTCAATCAAAAATTTGTGCACAAAGTTATGGGTCTCCAATGTTATGGGAGTCCCAACTTTGGGAATTTGACAAAATGACATTTGGGTGCTGGTCCCGTGGCCAGGCACAAAGTATATTATAAGGGGGAATGTGGTGGCTTCCCCCAAGTCCGAGCCGTGGTGAGTCTTGTGAATCTGAATTTGCTCGTGGTTTGTCCGTGCACCAAAGGTGTTCCAACTACGCATTAACCAACCTATTGTTTGATTTACGTAAGTCTGTGTGAGTAAGTGATTTGCTTGTCAATCTTCCTAGTCCCATCCCGGAGCTTCAACACGTCCCTCTACCCCCGAAATGTTGCGAGCTAAAAAGCGCGCCCCAATTCCTTCCCCTTATGTTGTCTTCTTCTTTGGACTCACAACTGAGTCCATCAAGGAACTTGGGGGTGTGTCATAAAGGGAGGACTTTTATTGAACTTATAAGAATTTAGTTCCACAAAAATAAAATAAAATGAATCTTAAAAATGTATGGACCCAATAAGTGGATGTTTTTATTTGGGAACTTAAGTCAACCTAAATCAATAGGAAATTCATCGTGAATGGACTTGCAAGCTTTGAAATGTAGTTTGAATGTCAAGTTGCCACAAAATATTTTTTTTGAATTAACTACTAGGAATAATGCACAATGAAACACCAATATGGGGATTTTTGTAGTTATGATAGATGGTTCTTGATATCCTCCTCTTGGATTTTTGGCATTTATATTTTTGTACCCTCCAACATCTATTGAGCTCATTGATGGTCGATCTACAATCTTGTTCACACAAGTAGTCATTATTGTATTAGTAAACACCATCTGGGGTGTCCCAACAACTCTAATAATTGTTGCTAGTAGTTTAGAACTTCTATTCAAAGTCTTTCCCTCCAAGACCCCTCTGATCCATGACCCAATTTGCTGCAAATCCAGTTAATACTCCACCTCTAACAAAATTTGTGTTGGGTGCAACAATAGTCTCCATTCATGTGGTTGGTATGACAAAATTAAATGATTGAATAACCTTTGTTTCAACAAATTGTTTCCAGATTTCAGCAACTACCGCTTCTGACATTCTTGGCGAAGCTGAGTTAATTGAGTTTGATGATGCCCCATTCTATGGTTACCCATTGGTATCCTTTGTGGTGTAGAATGTGGATGTGAATACAATTTTGGTACTCTATTCCTAAACTGAATGGATGGATGAATCTATTAACTTTATGGTCCCAATTGACCTCCCAACTCCATGCTTCTGAATATGTTCTAGATTACAGGATTCCATGGTTCCTAGTCTTGTGATTAATCCATTAATGCTCCTACCACATTTTGTAGCTCCACGTCTAACAATACCTGCTCTGATGTGAAAAAGGCACAAAAAGACAATCCGTAGTTGCATGTCCTTCTTCACAGAATGCCTAGACTTTTGAAAGTAATTTAACTAGCCGCAAATCCATATTCATGATCCCGTGTTTTGATTATGTACTTTGTTTGATCTAACTCTAGATTTTCTTGATGTGAGTATGACTGTGGTATTTCATCCAACACATTCATCTATGCCTTTGCATATTTAGATGATCATAGGTAATTTTCTTCAATCTCCTTAAGCACATCAATATTGGCATTTTTTTCCACCTCCTAGTCTTCCATTAGTTCATAATAATTTGGAGATGCAGACTAGTACATAAACTTAGATTGTATATTTCTTGTAATGTCCTTTCCTCGATTAATTACTAATTCTAGACTTGAGATTTCCGGTGGTTGATCGGATATTATAGAAGTCCTTGGCTCCATTTTGATCCCTGCAACTCTAAACCATAGATTGTGGTTGAGAAGTATATTGCACCCATCATTTGGATGAATATTCAACTACTTGTCTTTCCATGGATTCGTCGTCTATAATTGTGCTTTCTATGAAGACCGCCAATCCATACCTCACGCCTTACCACCTCTTGTGGTAGAAACGACATGTGCCTTGTAAGTCTTTCTTCTATTCTCAGAACTCATTTATATAACATAAGATTCTAATAGTGTCACAACCTTAGCCTTGGGCTCGCGACCAAAGCAAGGGCTTGCAAAGGGGCGGGCCAAAAATGAGCCTAAGAATCACATTTCATGCTCATGGGAGTGCAAGAGAATGTGAGGGAATGAACCCTCACACTCCCAAATGAGCTCCCACTTTGGGAGTTAGAGTCCTAATGGACTCCCGAATCTTTAGAGGGCAATTACAAGGGTCAAAATTCATTGGATTGAGAATTTCCTTATATCATTGGAAACCTCTTGGAACTTAGATGTCTAAAATGGGCTCGCATCACCCATTTGGATACTTAAAACAAAGTTATGGCCAAAAGAAGGGCCAGGAATCAAATTGGCAATTTGACTCCCGACCACTAAAAGTTGGGAATCACTTGATTTCCTTGTGTGCAGGTGGCATGTCACATACCGTTGGAAAGATCTCAATGAGGGCTACAACTTTGCTTTAGACCTCACCTTAATCAGAGATTTGCACACAAAGTTGTGGGAGTCCCAACTTTGGGAATTTCGGGACTCCCACTCGGAAGTCTCGAGACAAAATGACATTTAGGTGTTGGTCTCATGGCCAAGCACAAAATGTAATATAAAGGGGAAGGTGGTGGCTTCCCCCAAGTCCGAACCATGGGGAGTCTTGTGAGTTTGTGTTTGCCCGTGGCTCGTCCATGCACCAAAAATGCTCCAACTATGCACTAACCAACTTATTGTTAGGTTTGTGTAGGTCCGTGTGAATAAATGACTTGCTTGTCCTTCGTCCTGGTCCCCATCATGGAGCTACAACATGCCCCTCTACTCTTGAAATGCTACGAATTAAGGAACGTACCCAAATTCCTCATCCTTTTATTATTTTCACCTTGGACTTGTAATTGAGTCTATCAAGGAGCTTGGGGGTGCATCATAGTATGCCAAACACTACACCCTTTAAAAAAATTCTTAAGCCTTGAGAATATGTAGCTCCATTAAGTAAGTTAATATCGACAAATGAGATCTTTCAAAATATCAAGATAAATGTTGGAAACCAACTATACTTTGAACTTTGGGTAATTATTGAAGATTGTTCTTGAATTGAAAAAATATCTATGGAACAGAAAATGAAACCCAATAAACCACATAATGTAACAAAAGTAATCACAGAAAAAAAAAATCATTTGCAATACTAGAGGTAGTAACATAATCTGTAGCTATTGATAACCATATGGTGGGTATTTAGGTACATATTGGGAAGAATATTGTAAAAGATGTTTTATTAAATGGTGGATATGGAGTTAACATCATTATAGAATAGTTGAAATCAAGGTTGGGGTTACCAATGCCTAAACCTACACCTTATAATATGAGGATGGTGGATGAAACCACCATAAAGCCAATAGGACTAATTTGTGATTTGAAGATATATATGTTCACGGCATACCCTATGTTGTTAGGTTTACTATACTACATAATATTGTAATAAACAATAGTTATTCCATATTGCTAGGAAACCATGGTTGAAGGATGCCAAAGTAGCACATGACTAGGGAAACAACATAGTGACCATTTAAGAAAAGGAACAATTAGGACAATAATTGTGACTATGCACCTAAGAACAAAGGTGAAATGACCAAAAATGTTGTTATGTTACAACTACCGGATGATTTAAACACACTACGAGGGGGCAACTTAGGTAGTTTCATGACATACTTACAAAATTAATGTGTGGCATTTAATTGCGGGTTTCACTTTAAAATGTTTGGGCTTGATATTTTGATTATCACAAAGTTAATGTTATTTAATATTATTTTTTAAATAAAAAATAAAAAGATTAAATTCAAGGAATAATGGATATATTTATGGTATATGTAGTATAATAAAACCCATTTCTTTTTTTGGATTGCACTAGGTTTGGGTTTGAATTAATCAACCAAAAAATGTTTGAAATGAAAAATTTAAAAATGACCCACCTCACATATCTTGTCATCTTCCATTTGAAAGTGATTGTTTGTTAAAATGTTATTTTACCGCATACTTATGGTTATCACTTTGAAAAACATCAATTTGTGATATGATAATTATGAAACTCTTCACATAGTTCACAAATTGATTCCAATCATATGAATCACAATGTTTAGTAGATACTAGAAATTTCATAAAGACTAAAAATCATTTCAATCCTTTCTTGAGTATATTTGCATATATTTTAGTACATTGTGACGTATATTTTTTTGGCACAAATATATTCTAACATCACATCATATGAAATAAAAAAGTGTTGTGTTTTTGGCATTTTACTTCTTTGGGTTTTGACCTACCATAATATGCAAAAACATTGTGAAAATCCTTCATAATAATGACATGGTTGAAGTTCAAACATGGGACCCCTAAAAAAAAGTACAATGTGACAACAATCTTGGCCCCCCCCCCATAGTGTGCTTTCACCCTACCATAATGGTATCACTAATGAGGAGGAGGCTAATATCATATTTGTTACAAAATCAAAATTATTTTATAGAGGGACAATTAGTCTACCAAATACATTTCAATCTCTAAAAACCATAGAGCCCAACCACAAAAATATTTCAACCAATAATAGTTTTATAGAATTGAATAATACATAATATGTTTTAATATATGGGAAAATTATAAATAAATATGAACTGGTAGTTGTTTTAAATAAATAAATAGTCCATAGATGTATTACAAACATCAACCATGGAATGTTTAGATAGATGAAATTTCGACAAAAGTGAAAGCATAAGAATTGCAGATAGTTGGATGGACATTAACAAAGGAGTAGCAGTTGACAAAACTTAATCTAAGGACTAAAAAAGAACCATAGATGGTGAAGTTGAATTCTCAATTACACCTATAGAAGGTATTGGAGTTGGGGGAACTTCTTTGAGAGTACAACTTGGCTATATTTGCATGGACATACAAAGATCTAAAGGGCATCCCACCATAATCAACTTAACACAAAATTGAATTGGATACAACCATAGCACTAGCACATCATGCTAGGTATAGGTTAAATCCAAATTACGTTGCAACAATGAAACAAGACATTAATAAACTATTAACAACAAGTTTCATACAACCTATGGAGGGGGGCACATGGTTGACACCAATTGTGGTAGTCCCAAATAACGATAAAAGCACACTACACTAGATTAAAATTGGTGGTTCAAAATCCATTTTTGGAGTCGAAATCCAGTGATTTCTCCAAAAAAAAACATTTAAATGGTGTTGAAGTTCACATTTTTTCCATTTCCAAGTATATACCATCATAATTTAAACCTCTAAAAATATGGGCCTTGAAAAAATCAATTTAGATATTGAAATGGAATTTACAAATTTTTATTTTCATTTTAAATCTTAAAATTTTTTATAGAATTTTTCTTGCTTGATTTTTTCATCTAAAGTGTTATGGTACTTCAATGTGTGGTGGTAGAAAGTTATAGGATTAGTTTCCAACTCCATTAAAAGAAAAAAAAATCCATAATAATAGTTTTTTTGGGTTATTTGGACTATGACATTGGATGTACCATCCTTTGTAAAGTCCACCTTGGATTGAACATTTATCCCTTTGGAATGTTTTTTTGGGGTTTGAAAGATTAGAATGGAGGTTTTAATTTTCATCTCACTTTTGCCAAGTTTTTCAAATATATTTGAATACAAATGCAATAATACTTGACTCACCTAGAAAAAACTATCATTGTGACATCCAAAAAAGTCCATCATAATGTGTTTTTACCCAAAAAAATGGGAAGCTCAAAATCTATGTGGACTTCAAAAAGTTGAATTTAGCAACAAAAAAGGATCGTTTTCCATTACCATTCATAGATGAAGTACTAAACACATTGGTAACATGTGAAGCATATTCATTATTGGATGGATATTATTGGTACCATCATATATCCATAGCTCTAGAAGATAGATATAAAACAATGTTTGTCACAGATCCAAGAACATTTATTTGGAAGGCGATGTTTTTTATAATGAAGAATGGCCTTCCAACATTTCAAAAACCTATCACAAAAGCATTCAAAGAATATTTAGACAATTTTATTAAGATATTATTGATGATTTCACAATATATAGTGACATAGATACTCACTTGAAGGATTTCAAATTATGCTTTCAAAAGTGCAAGGAGTATTAAAATTAGCTTGAACCTAGAAAAATGCATTTTATGGTACTTTCACTTGTAGAAACCCCCCCCCCCTTTTGCAACTATGTTTTCAACTAATGTTTAATTATAAAACCAAGGAAAAAATTACACATATAATTGCAACTTGTTTTTTGCAACTAGGAAATGTTTTTTGCAACTTTTGATTAGTAATGTTGACAAGTACAAATCAAGAATGAAATTATAATCGAAAATGTATGCCACATGTCAACACCACAACAATAGCCACTACATGTCACTACTTACCAATTTAGTTGAAAATTGCTCTATCAATTCAGTCAAAGGACGTTGTTATTTGCATTTGACTTATGGATGAGCTTTGTCCACTGATTCAACATGACGTTAGCTAACACTTAGTTGCAATTTTGACTATGCTTGAATTGTGTTGGTTGGAGATTTTGGCCAGTGGTAAACTGATGCATGGCACACCCACAACATTGCACCATCAATCAACCCATAATAAAGAATTAGTTGGAAGGTCAATTGTTTTACAACCTTGAAGAACAAAGCATTTGGCCAATGATGAAGTGACGTGTGGTGATTGAATATGGTTGAAGGATTAGTCGAGTTGTAGCAAAGATTGAGTTGCAAGGTCGACTATGTTACAACTATATGATTTGGCATTTGGGCTAGTATTGGGGTGACACATGGTCCATTCACACTTTCATATGATAGTCGAGCCATAATAGAAATCAAGTCAACATAATGACTATTCAACAACTACATTGGTGGATAGTTGAACAAAAGATAACATGTCTAATCTTGTTTCTACTATCTACCATTGACATTGAGTTGAACCTTTATTGGAATTCAAAAGATGCTCATTGTGTAAATGCAAAAATAGTTGTAAAATGATATCATTAACATACATCTATTTTACATTTTTTTAGTTCACATGTCAAACTAAAGGAAACTCAAAATATAACATTTAAAGGCCACATAACCAAGTAGTTGCAAATATATGATTTCTTAATCTAATTCACTTTCAAGCCCATGGTTTAAAAACAAACCAACTCACATACCAAACCAATTGAAGTTTGTAATTGCATATTCTATAATATTCCAATAGGGTCAAGGGACAAGGTTTTGCCACATCATTGTGCACCCTTGATGATAAATGTCCATAAATAATCTCCTGCAACCATCACACAAAAAGCTTGATGATTTCCACAACTTTGAAAATACCAACAACTATGATGCTAATGAGAAGGCAATTATCCATTATAACTAGTTATGATGTGAAATCTTGGAGATCCAATATTCAATCTTTCCAAGCTACCAAATTCATTAAAACAACTAGATCATTCTTGCCTAATATCATGTGCTTGAAATTCCATATAAGCATTATAAAGACATTTTACTTGTAAATTATAGACCACTTGGAAATTATAAATGTTCCACAAGATCTCTTATTAGATGAGCATATGTAAAAAAACTTAATTGCATGTTTACTTGAATACTTTTAAGGAAAGTAATATTCTATCCAATTAGCATTAATATAAATGCTCCCAATTGGCTTGCACATGCCTACCAACCCCAAACCCCGACCAACATTGCATGGATCAACATTAAATTCACATAAAATTACATGCACTTTGTAAGAATTAAATTTCACTTTTACCATTTGGCAACCATATTGTGGGGAAAATTTTTTATGTTCTTTTTATAGTAATGAGAAGGTTTTTTACAATTTCTATTGTTACATTGTATATGAGGGTGTTTAGACGAGTAATTTTGTTTTTTTCGATTTATAATTGAAAAGGGTGTGGTTAAAAAGTTTGAGGTTTAAATGGTTGATGCCATAAGGATTACAAAACGATCTACAAACTCTTAAGACAAAGAATTGTGAAACAAGACGAATCAAATGGTGACCCAAAGTTTACAACGACAATTGGAATTGGAGGCAAATCGACAAGTTATTGAAAACCAAACAAAAGATAATCTTGAAAATGGAAAGGAGTATATAAGGCTTATAGAAACCCTATATTAGAATCTAATGTTGGACAAATGAGTTTTAAGAACCAAAGGAAAGGCTTACGAGGCATAAGTCTTTTCTATCATAACAGATGGTACAGTGTGAAGTATGGACTAGGGGTCTTTAAAGAAGGCATAGTTATACACGATGATCTCCACGAAAAGAAATGCAATTGACTACTCACCCAAAAGCGTGGGTGCGATATACTTATCAGCCGCAATCTGTGGTTAAAAGTCGAAGAAATCAAAATGGAGCAAGGACTTCTTTAATATCTAATCAACCACAAGAAATTTCAAGTCCAGAATTAGTGACTAGCCAAAAAAGGGATGTTACAAAAGGAATACAACCCAAGTTTGTGTATTAGTCTTCATCTCTAAATTACTATGAACTAGTGGAAAACTGGGAGGTGGAATAAAACAAAAATATCAATGTGGTTGAAGAAATTAATGAAAATTACCTACGATCATTTGAACATGTGATGGCACATGTGAATGTGTTAAATGAAGCACCACCGTCATACTCGCATTAAGGGAATCTAAAGTTGGATCAAACAAGGTAATTGAAACACGAGATCATGAATGTATGGATTCGGAGATGGTCAAATTATTTTCTAGGGTCTGTGCATTTTGTGACGAAAAAGGACATGCAATCATGGATTGTCCTTTTGTGCCTTTTCACATCAGAGCAAATATTGTTAGACATGTGGAGTTAAAGAAGGTGGCAAGACCATTAATAGATCAACCACATGAACAGAAATAAAGAATTCCTATAGTCTAAAATAGACTGAAAGGCATGGAATTGGGAAGCTAATTGGGACTACAAAGTCGACAAATTCATCCATCTATTCAAATCAACAGCAAAGAACCAGAGGTGTATTCACATCCACATTTTGCCATAGAGGATACCAATGGGTAACCACATAATGGAATTTCGTCACCCTTGAATCAACATAGCTTCACCAATCATGTCGAAAGCCATAGTTGTTGAAACCCAGAGATGACCTGTTGGAGTAGTAGTTACTTAATTAATCACTTAATACAGGTATAACAACCATAGGAGTTGAAATGGTTATTGCGCCCACCATGGATGTGTCAAAAAGGGAGTACTAACTTGATTTACAACAAGATTAGGTAGTAGATCAAGTGGAGTTTCGGCAAGAAGGAAACTGAATGAGAATTCGACATTATTAATAGCAACTACTTCAGTTGTTGGGACACATTAAATGGTCTTTACCAATCTGATAATGACTACTCATGTGAATAGGATTATAGATCGACCATTGATGAGTTCAATGGTTGTTGGAAGGTATAGAAATGCAAATGTAGCAAATCTAAGGGGAAGATATTGATAATTATTTGTTGTAACTACACCAATTTTTTATCACAAAGATGGCCATTATGTTAAGCCAAACAAGGTAGCTCTTAAATATCTCAATTTCAAAATAGATGTTGATCTAAATGCTCATGTCAAAGTGTTCAATTTTGTAATAAAAGTAAATGCAGATACTTTTGAAGAGTATATCGTCAATGCATTTAGCTATACGTTAAAAGATATAACATCATAATGGTGTCATAATTACATGTTAGAATTCTGTGACTATATTTTTTCAAAGCTTTCATGTGCATTTTCCAAATGTCGTCAGAAGACTCAAAATGATGAGCAAATATACGTGGAGCTAAAGAATTTGAAGCATGAGGAGACTAAGAGGGTGGAGGTTTACTATGAGTAGATTTAAAAGTTGGCTCATGGTTTACAAGTACAAACCACAAACAATTTTTTAACTACTATGTTTAAAGCGGGTTTGCAATCATACCTCATAATTGCGATTATAGGGATGAAGTGGTCAACACTACAACAACATAAGGAGGCGGCAATGTTATGTGAAGAAAGCATGACTACTGCAAAAAACAAGGAATGCACTTTCAGTACCATAGGGTATCAAACAAATAGCATTAGCGAAAACACATAGTAATACAAGGAAGATTGATAAACATTGCACAAATTGTGGGATGATGAATCATAATGTGGAAACATGTAGAAAGAAGAAAAAACAAACCATGGTGGCAACCATAGAGGCAACACAAACAAGTAAAAAACCACATAAGACATCTTCATATGCATGCCACATCTATGGTTTGAATGGACATAAAATGACAAATTATCACAAGTTTGTTGAGATGCAAAACATGTTTCATGGGAAATAAGTGGTAGTAATAAAAGTTCAACCTATTGCTAAGACACACACAGTCATTGTAGATGTGAATGTGGTGGATGTTGATGTTACCACAAGAAATATAGTAACTAAAGAACAATAGAGAACCAAGAAAAGCAAAAAGTGCTATTGAATGGGAGAAAGAAGAACGGTTGTATAAATCAATGGTGGAGATGATTCAATAGAATCATAAAACACTGACCTAGGTTGAAAGGCCATCTACATCCATGGAAGGATGGAACACAACCTAGTTGACTATGCCAAGTATTATTCTTGTGGAAACACGAAAATCTCATGAAGTAGTAAATTCACAAGAGAAATTGATCACAGTAGAAGAGACTTTTTTGGACATTGGTAAGCAAATGTTAGAAACAAGTTATACTTTGAGCTTGGGATAGTTGCTTTAAATACCTAAATTAAAGAGATATCTTTGGCAAAAGCTAAAACCAAAGAAAACTCATAATCTAAGCAAAACAACCACATAGAAACAAGTTAATTCTTCAATACAAAAGGTAGGGACAACTATTGTAGCAATAGATAATCATATGGCAATTATTCCAATATAGATTGGGAATAATACAATAGAGGATGTGTTGCTAGATGGAGGTTTTGGAGTTAATATCACTAATAGAAAAGCCCCATTTTTCAACTTGTCTTAGGCGACTAAAAGTGTCTTTTGTGACTATTTTTTTATCAAAAATAGTCGTAAAAGACATTTTTAGTCACTTAAGACAAGTCGAAAAATTGGGTTTTTCTACTAGTGTATTATCACAAAACAGTTGAGATTAAGGTTGGGGCTTCCAAAGTTTAAACTTGCACCATGTAATCTGAAGGTGATAGATCAAATAACCACAAAACCAATGGGGTTGATTAGAGATTTGAAGATATATGTTCATGGCATTCCTTACATAACTACGTTTATTATACTTTAGAATAGTGTGGTAGATTCTAGTTATTCCATGTTGTTGAGGAAACCATGGTTGAGAAATGCTAAACTGGCACATGATTGAGGGAGTCACATTGTTACCATATAAGGGAATGGGATAATCAAAACAATTATAATCACCAAAAATTGGGAGGTGAAGCAAGAAGACTAGAAGTGTTATTGTGCTATGATTATCATAATGGCATCATAGATGAAGAAGAAGATATCATATTTGTTATAGAACCATAATTGTTCTCAATAGGAATAATCAATTTATGTGAAACAATTTAATCAATGAAAACCACAAATGTGGAAATCACGAATACAAATGTGAATACTATTATTTTAATATAGGAATTTGAAGTATAGAGCACAAAAAAGAAGATAGCTGGCAATAGATATGAGCTAGAAGTAGATCTAGAGGATAAGGTGTATCTAGAGACGTACCACAATCATCAACCAAGGAATGTTACAGTGGATGAAACTCCAACAAAAATCAAAGCATAGGAATTACATATAGATGGATGGATGTTAACTGAAGATCAACAATTAATGAAACTCAATCTAGGAATTGATGTAAAACCACATATGGCGCAAAATAATGCACAATTGGAAACATGCAAGGTGTTGAAATTAGAGCAACTATTGAGGGAATTCAAATATGTTTTTGCATGGCCATACAATGATATGAAAGGGATTCCACCGTAATTAACACAACATAAAATTGAGTTGGATAATACTATACCATTGGTGCATCAAGCTAGGTATAGATTAAATCCAAAATATGTTATAGTAGTCAAACAAGATATTAATAAATTGTTAGCAACCAGATTCATGCAATTTGTAGAGGAGGCTATGTGGTTGTCACCTATAATGGTAGTACTGGAAAAAATGGTAAACTAAAACTTTGTCTAGATTTCAAAAAAATAAATGCAACCACAAAGAAGGATCCATACCATTCACTTTTAAAATGAAGTTCTGAACACAATAGTAGGGTATGAAGCATATTCCTTTGGATATGTCACAATCAGCAAATGAGTTGACACAACTAGTAAATAAATGGGCACAATTAGCAAAAGGTATATAGGGCAAACGAGGTGGAGTCAGTATAACTAATGAAAGGAGATTAACGATGTGGAGTAATCAGGAGATGAAATATGTGACATTCATTCATAACGATGACATGAAGTGCTTCCATGTGGATTTATAAGGGACAAATAATCTTGTAATGATGGGTCGTATTAATTTCAAGGATGATACGTTAATCAAAAGACAGTGAACATGTAAAAAAAAGAATGCCATGGGTGGGATGTTTAAGGACAAAAAAAAAAGGGAAACCATCGAAAGTAGTTTGCATTTGTTGTTGGAAGTTATGTGCGTTTTCAAAGTTATAGAGTTCACAACAACATGAATGCAAAAAATGCAACTGAGAAACTACATAAAATAGCAAAGGAAAAGGAAGTGTAGAGGAATGAACATATATGAAGGTAGGAGGAAGAAGCAAAATTGTTGAGAAGAAAAATAGTAGGAAAACAATTGAGAAGAGCAGAAAAATAAGGCGTGTTGAATATTTAGCTGTCGGCTATGAGGTTGCCACTACATCTATCATTATCTTTGGAATGTGTAGAAGGAAAAGTGTACAATGAAAAGATGCAATTTGCGCCAATGATAATTCACAATATATATATAACTAGAACATTTGAAGTTGAGTTTTTGTGTAGAAGCAGAAGAAGTTGGTGTGCAAAAAAACAGACAATACCATGAGCTACATCAATAGATCTAATGTTCATTAAAGAATTAGAGGAAGATGAAGTTGTGGAACAACACTTTGTGGAAACATAGACAACGCAAATGGCCACAAGTGATGAGAATGTTGTTGAAATGAAAGTACAAAGGTGCAAGTAATGGCAATGGAGATGGAGAGGTGTGAATCGAAATCTATAGCAAAGAGAAGATACGCAATCTTGGATAGAGCTACACTTCTGGAGAAAGGTATTAAGATTCCAAGTCCTAACTGATTCATGTGGACACAAACAAAACATAATTATGATAAGCATGTTAAGCAAATGGAGAATTGGAAGGATATTGTTGAGGAAGAAGATTGGGCTTTTAAAGCAGGGCTTGTTCCTTTGTTTCTGATGGGTTAGTAAGCATCAATGCCCAGTGTAATGTTGGAAATTTTTAACACATTCTTGATCAAGGGCTTAGATATCTACTTTGGGCATAAGGATAAAGTGTATGTAATTAGTAAGCAATTGATTATAAATGTCTTTGGAATGTGCGTGGATGGGTATGTAGAAGAACCAAAAGGGTAAGTCAATAAGTCACTAGTAGTTTAAGCATTATAAAGTTATAAGCTTGTACTTGCAAATTCTTCTGTAGATCAATGGAATGTAAAGAGTTTGGGTCTACCATTCTTTGTCAAATATCCTGTCATTATATTTATCATTTATCAAAGCGAAAAGGTATAATATTTTAACAACAAGAATGTTATTACATTAGTGAGAGCAAAGAAGGGGCATAAGGTAAATTGGGCACAAATTATATTCAATAGTTTGTGTAAGTGAGTTGGATCGGTGGTATAAGTATGTCCAGGATAATAAGGGGATAAGAAAAATACCTATCAATTTGCCTTGGTATTGGCAAAAATCTTTGAATATCTGTTTGTGCATCAAAAGGAAAATCCATAGAAACCATTGACCAAGGTTAAAGTAAGTAGGGAGGAGATGCAAACAACATTGGTAAATAGAAAGAAGGTTACATCAGACTCTCCAAGAAGTGCTTTTAAGAGGAAGAACAAATTGAGGAAGGAGGAGATTCAAGCTTAGGAATGAAGAGGGATGAAATACGAACCTATGCATGAACAAATGTCATATAGATTTTGCATCTTTCAATAAAATCATGTGTCAAATGTGTTTTCAACGCATGATATCAATGCTTAAAACATACGAATTATGAATGAATTAATGTTACATGATTTCCATTTTTAAGTCATGAAATGTTAAGTTTGCATGATGTCACTTTACCATTTAATACTAGAACATCAAGAAATATATAGGGTGTGGTCACACTAATGCATACACAAATAATTGTAACCAATGTTTGGTTTTTTGTATCTAACATTTGAGGGGACAAAAAAAAAAAAAAAACTCCAAACGGAATTGCTTTCACATAATGTTATTTTCAATGTATGGGTATATATATTAAAATTTTTAAAAATCAATCTAATGAATGAAAAATACCCAAAATCATTTTGAAAACATTGTAAATGGTGTTTTTAAGCAATAAAAGGACTTGAATTTTTTTTACAATGACATATTTTTAGCAATTTTTTAATGTAAACCATAACATAATAGTGTGATGAAAATTTTAAAGATTTTTAAAGGTTTTTCAAAAGACTTTTGTTCAAATTATTCCAACAATATTATGGAATAAACACTTAAGTAATCACCCAAGGGGTTAGGTGTGGCTCATGATATCCTATTTGCACCCTATACAAAGTTTTGTAAGCCAACTTCCATGAAAATCCTAAATATTTTCATGGGTATTGGAAATTTTTCCATACTTTAAAGTTTTACTCAATCTCAATAAAATCAAGATATAACCTTCAATTTAGGTTATAGAGATTCAATATGTGACAATTCTTTTTCCAAATTTAGGATTGAAGTTAACTAAAATATAATTTAGAAACAAATCAATAACAAGTATTTTAGAGAATTATAAATAGGATGAAAGTACACTATGATGATCCCCTTTGGGGCGCTTTGGGTTTAGTATTATTGTATATATAGTATAATTGTTCCAAAATAATACATTTAATTTTGAGTATTAATCTTGGTTTTCAAGCCCTACAACAATTATTTTTACAAAACTAATGTTATGTAATTTTTTAAAATAATAATTAATTCAATATTTATATTGAAGGATCCATGAGTATATTTATAATATACATTAGTATAATAAAGCCATAGTTTTGTTTTAACTATACTAACTTTAGGGGTTCATTAGTCATTAAAATAATCAATTTTAATGAAATTTAAAAAATGGACCATCTAGTTATACTTGTCATCTTCTATGTGGATGTGATTTCCTGTCAAAATTACAATTTACCACACATTTATCGCATCTTTGTTGAAAAAAATTCAATTTTTGAGATGAAAATTTTCAAATTAGTCCCATGGTATCCAAACATGGTTCATATTATGTGAAATGACATGGTTCAATATACCTTCAACTTTCATAAATACTATAAATCATTCAAATTATTTTTCAAATATATTTGTGTTTTTGAATACACATGTACATTACATTCGTTTCCACAAATATGCTCCAATCTCCCACTTTATAAAATGAAATGAAATAGTTTTTTTCTAATATCTTGCCTAGGTTATATCTAACATAATATGCAAAAATATTGTGAAAGACTTTCAAAAGTTTGATGTGGTATACATTCAAACATGCACATCACTAGAAAGTAGTACAATGTGACAGCCCAAAGGGGGTCACCATAGTGTGTTTTCACCCCATATGAAAACATGACATCAACATATCAATGTGAAAAAGGAGGAACCGAACATTGTTAACAAATAAAAACAAAAAAAAAAATCAAATGTCAGTATCATTTTAACAAGAATGACACTCATGCATTGATAGTAAATTGGCAAAAAAAATCGCATTTACTTTTTTAAAATCTAATTCTTATCAAGCATTGTGTGATATATGGACATGTCATAGTTAAATTCATTTTAATGAGATATTGGTTCAACGATACATAGGAATACATGAAGCGACTTAGATTTGAAGGGTTTAAAGTAGTACATGAAGAAGAATAGGGATGGTTAACATCACCACTACTCTCATATGAATAAACACAATGTTTGAACTAATGGTATTAATTGGAATCATCATACTGTGATTACACTCCATTAAGATTTTACTAAGGAACTTGGTGATAATGTGGTAGTTGTCAACATAATTGAAACATCATATCCTTGAGTCTCTGGAAGGGGACATGACCAAGTTGTCTTGATGAGTCCATATGTAATGGCCAATTTATTGTTATGGTGACACTAATATGATAGAGTCTTTTTCATCTACACACTATGTTGGACAAATGTTGTGTTTATAATAACATCATTCCTCTACCTAGAAAGTCACATTATTGTCCACATATTTTGTTTGTTTTAAAATGGTCTTGAGTGATCATCTTATACAAATGTATGCACTTCATCACTCCATTCAATCTATCACAACCCTAACCTTGGGTTCGTGACCAAGGCAAGGGCTTGCAAAGGTGTGAGCCAAGAATGAATCCCAGGAATCACATTTCATGTTCCCAAAAGTGTAGGAGAGTGTGAGGGAATGAATCCCCACACTCTCAAGTGAGCTCCCACTTTGGGAGTTAGAGTCCTAATGGAGTCCCGAATTTTCAGAGGGCGATTGCAAGGGTAAAAAATAATTGGATTGAAAATTTCCTTATATCATTGAAAAAAATTTAGAATTTAGATGTCTAAAATGGTCTCTCATGACCCATTTGGGTATTTAAAACATAAATTATGGTCAAAAGAAGGGCCGGGAGTCAAATTGCTAATTTGATTACTAAAAGTTGAGAATCGCCCTAATTTGCTTGCATGTAGGTGGTTTGCCACATACTGTTGGAAAACTCTCGGTGATGGTTACAACTTTTCTTCAAATCTCATCTCAATCAGAGGTCTTCACACAAAATTATGGGCCCCCAAAGTCGCATGAATCCCAATTTTGAGAATTTGAGGACTCCCAAGAAAAAATGACATTTGGGTGTAGGCCCCATGACCATGCATAGAGGATACTATAAGGGGGAAGGTGGTGGCTTCCCCCCAAGTCTAGGATGTGGTGAATCTTGTGAGTTTGAATTTGCCCGTGGTTCGTTCGTGCACCAAGAGTGCTCCAATTATGCACTAACCAACTTGTTGTTTGGTTTGTGCAAGTTCGTGTGAATAATTGACCTGCTTGTCGCTCGTCTTAATCCCCATCCTAGAGCTCTAGCACGCCTCTCTACTACCAAAGTATTGCGAGCTAAGGAGTGTACCTTAATTTTTTATCCTTCCATTGTTTTCACATTTGGACTTGCAATTGAGTTTATCAAGGAATTTGGGGGTGCGTCACAATCCATGTCTAACCACAATATGAATTCCACCCCTTTAATCCTCTTTTTGTTGTTTAACATCTCCATTGAAATCCTAACTATTAACACAACAACAATAAATGTTTGATAGTAGCAGATAGGCCATTACATATCCAATGTTCAATTCAAAAGATTCTTTTGTAAATTTTTCCCCACATTACAAAAAGTTATAGCAGTACCAAGCAAGGCCATCCACATAGCCACGCATTGTTTTCATCACATCTTCTACCACATGGCAGTAATTCCAAGAAGGTCAACCGTGTAGGTGTGGTGTTCCATTGTTGTAGGAATGTTGTAAAATGGACCACATGGAATCAAATTAGTGCAAGGCTTGAAACACTAGGTCCAATGATTGCAAAATGACAAAATAATAAATATGACATTTATCTCAACACCCTTTAAATTTGAAGCCTTCCCATTCTTTTTCAATACCACCACAATGGGAGAAAGCCAAGTTGCCTCCACTGGGGTGATGAACCCCATAGTTAGCAACTTGTCCAAATCTTGTTTTATAATTACAACATAGTTTAGGTTCATCTAATACCGTGTTTGATGTGATGCAAGTATATTGGTATCAAGCTCAATTTGATGTTGCATTAAATGAGGTGGAATACCTCTTAGATCCTTATATGTCCACGCAAAAACATCTTTGTATTCTTTTAATAATTGTTTTGTTGCATATGTTATAAAAAGATCCAAATCGACATTTAGCTTCACCACTTGTAGTTCGTCATGAGTACCCAAATTTAGAGGGTGAATTTCAACGTCTTTTTCTAGATTCCACTTCACCATCTTCATATCTTGCACTTTGATTCGAGCTAGTGTAGTGTCAATTGAAATTTCTCCTAGTGTGTGTGGAAAATCAAAAATCGGTTCATTGGTACCAAATTTCATATCAATACTAGTTTTGGTATCCATATTGATTTCCACATCAATATCAAATTTTGCATCAGTATCAGTTTTTGCATCAATATCGATTTTGCATCAGTACTAGTTTTTGCATCGAACATCGTTGCCAAGACTTTTAGTTTTGGTAAAGTGATTGTGTCGATTGCAAACAAATTTGATTCGAGTGCCAACAACACATCTTCCTCCTCATTTGTGACTTCATTAGCAAAATCATAGCAAAGTAAAACTTCTAGGCGTTTGGTGTTGCTATCCAAATGTTTTGTTACCATTATGGTGCAAACAGTGCCATTACTTTCAATGTTTATGAGGTTATTCCCCCAATTGTATGTGACTTTGGCATCTCATAGCCATGGACAATTTGACATGGAGTAATTGTTGTCCAATACATTGTTTTTCATCATTATTAAAGTGACGACATACGAGATGCCATGGATATGAATTTTCAGGTCTTGGATCAAGCCTATTGGTTTGGTTAGGGTCTAGTTTACCATCCTAAGGGTATAGGGTGCAAGTTTCAAGATAAGTAATATTAAATTTTTTCTTCAAATCCTCAGTGATAATGTTAACAATCAATCCCCCAATCCAACATAACATCCTCCACTATGTTTTTTCCTACATGCATTGAAATTACTGCCATGTGAAGATTTATAAGGACTAACCTTACATCAAAAGGTGGAGCTTAAGGATGGGTTGGTTAACTATTTGGCAACACTCTAGAAACCACACATAGTTTTAAATTAGGGGCCAAATGCATAAGTTGACAAAGGGTCAGAATATGTTTACTACTTAGTAATTGTTGATCGATTTCTTGGAGCACGTATTGTTTTTCAGTAATTGTTCCATTGTTGCCAAAACTAATTTTGATTTTCAGTAATCCAAATGGCTCCTACATCGATGGTTGGCTCCCTAAGCCTACTTCCATTATGGATTCCGGTGTTTGCATTTGTTGGATCACTAATTCGAAAGTCTTTTGCAACTAATCCTTTTCCTAATCATCCACAATCTTGGTCTTTCATGGCTCCTTCTCTCGCTGCAATAATAATCTTGGGTTCTAGTTCCTTGTTTCAACAACTAAGACCATACTAATAATGACCTCATCTTTTTTTGGTTTTACATTAAAAACTTTGTTTTAGAACATGTCTTGTGTAGCTAATTTATGTGGGCAATTATAGATCTTGTGCTCTAGTGAATTACATATGAAGCAACAGTAGACGGGGCAACTTCCTTGATTTCAGTTCCCCTATTTTTCATGGTTTCCATTCATTCCTCTCCCTGCCTAAGGATAAACTTTGTTCATTGAAACTCTTTTTTTGTCCTTTAATTTGTTGTTAGGATTCTTTGGGCTCCAATGACAATGCTCCTTCAAATGCCCTGGTTTATGACAAAAATCACACATCTTTTCGATTCGAGTGTTTTTTGGTGTTTTGTTTGGTCTTTTCAGTGGTTCTGACAATTTTCAATACCCCTCTACATCCACCATGGTCTCTTCATAGGTGATTGTAAATTCCTTATGCTCAAATAAAGTGTTTCGTTTCATTTTTACAATCGCAATTAGCAAGTAGGGGACCAACCTAACTTAGGAAAAGGTTGTCAACAAGTTGTCGTCCACTTTATGTTGGAGACAATTGGCAAGTTTGAGGATCCGTTCATAGTAAACCTCAACCTTTTCATCATTGCCTTGCTTAATGACTCTAAGAGCCATGTAAACTTGTTCATCGTTTTGAACAATGTAATAACGCTCATAGAATGCAACCTCCAATTCTAAAAAATGCAACTCGGATGAGACTGCATAAATTTTTTTCCCCACTCCAAAATTGCATCTCTTAAGGTGAAACAAAATAGGTTCACTATGTTAGCATTGAATTGTTTTGATGTTTTGTCGTTGAAGCCAAACTTGACCTTCGACCTTGAAATTTGGTTGGTTTTTACGATGTTTGTTAACATTTTCCTTATATTGCCTTTGAGCTTCTTCAAGGTTGGATACAAGTTGTGTTTGAATGTATGCTAGCCATGTGACTCGATCTTCAATTGCAAGATTCACGACATTGGTTACACATTGGATGTCAAACTTGGGATGTAAGCCATGATTTACAAAGAATGGTGTTTATTGTGTTGCTGAATGCATTATGTCATTGTAAGAAAATTCAACTATAGACAAGAAATTCAACCAATTATCTTAATGATAATTAGTCATACATTGTAGATTATTACTTTAAGACTTGATTAACCTATTTTGTTTGCCCATTTGTTTGGGGATGGGAAGTTGATGACAACTTCACCTTTACACCTAATAGTTTAAAGAATCGCTTCCAACACTTGGATGCAAACTAATGTCCATGATTAGAAACAATGTCTTCAAGAAGTCCATGATAATGAAAAACATGATAAAAAAAAAACTTAATTGTCTTTTTGCCAGTTATTAATTTGTTGTAGGGAATAAAATGAACCATTTTCGTGAAATGATCCACCACCACTAAAATGGAATCAAATGAGTTAGATCATGAAAAATCCATGGAGATCGAAGACCATGGTGAAATAAGGATTAATAATGGCTGAAGAAATCCCTGAGGGCAATGATGAAGATTCTTTGCACGAGCACAAACATCACATGAACCCACAAATTCCTTCACGAACTTCCAAAGTTGTGGTCACCAATAGTCACAAAACACTAATTCCATGGTCTTGTTGAATCCAAAATGGCCAACAACCAATGTGTTGTGTCTAGAGTGGAGAACTTGAAGTTATGCAAGGCCTTTTAATACATAAAACAATTTGTCATGATATAGTAGACCACCACAAAATTCAAATTTGTCAAAGTTATTAGGAAGTTATTCCGATGACTTCTAACAACAGTAGCAAAAGAATCATTAACTAGATCTTAATGAATGTGCTAAAGGAGGGTTTTATCCTCATGAATTACTGAAAATGCTTAAAGCCAAAGGTTTTCAGGTTTGAGAATGGTGTCGCATTATTGATCGTAAGCGGCATCCCCCTCCTTAGGTGCGAGGTATGAACGATGGGATAACACATTTGGTTTCCCTTGTTGTTACCTTGGACGATAAATAATCATGAACTAAAATCAAAACAAGAATAATGCCCATTGAACTTGACGTCGATTTAACACACAAGCCGTCATGAAATATTGAAGATTCTTATGATCAAAATACACATTGATTTCATGTTAAGCTCCTTCAAGTAAACGATGCCACTTTTCAAAGGCATCCACAATGGCCAAAGGTTCTTTGTCATGAATCTCATAGTTAATTTTGGCAAGAGAAAACTTATGAAAATGGAAACTAACTAGATGAAGAAGATTATATTTTTTGGGTTGTGAGAGTACAACACCTAATGCAAAGTCAAAGGCATCTGTCTTTAAACCAAAAGGTTTGGAAAGGTCTGCATGAATCAAAAGTAGGGCAATTATGAAGGAGGCTTTCAAATAGTTGATCCTTTCGAATTTAGACAAGTAAGAAAGGTCATTATCATGGAATAATGTGCAATTAATTACTAATAGAAATTGGCAAACCCAAAAAAACATTGAACATCTTGAATAAAAGCTAGGGTAGCCCAATCCACAATGGTTTGAACCTTATGAAGGTCCATGCAAATGCCATCTCCAAAAATAATGTAACCAAAGAATTCCACTTTAGATTGATGGAATCCACACTTTTCCAATTTGGCATAAAAACTAACTTCTCAAAACTTTTCCAAAATAATACGTACATGGCACTCATGGTCTGCCATGTTCTTCGAGAAAATGAGGATGTTATTGATGTAACAAACAAAAAAATCATCCAAATACTCACAAAAAACATCATTCATCATATGTTGAAAGAAAATAGGTGCATTGGTAAAACCAAAGGGCATCACAACATATTCAAAATGGATGTAACAAGTTCTGAACGCCGTCTTCCATTCATCACCTTTTTGAATGTGCACCAAGTTGTATGGTCCACATAAGTCAATCTTTGCGTACATTTTGGCATGATTGAGTTGGTCCAACAATCGTGAGATCAAAGGCAAAAGGTACCAATTCTTGATGGTGAGTCAATTTAATCCACAATAATTGACACACATGTGTAAAGATCCATCCTTTTTCTTAACAAATAGGATTGGAACACCAACTAGAGACTTGGAGTGTCAAATGAACCCCTTTTCAAAAAAATTGTCAATGTATTTTTGAAGCACCAAGAGTTCGTCCTATCACAAGTTATAGATGGGTCCAAACAAGGGTTATGCTCTTTCCTCTAAATCAATTACATAATCATATGGCTGATGTTTAGGTAAGTGTCTGCATTTTTCTTTTCAATTTTTTTTTTGTAGTCTTGGTACTTAATAGTGATCTCACGTTATTGCATCCCAAGATAAAAGGCTAAAATGGCATACACAAAAAAATGCATCTCCTTTCTTTGTTGCTTGTATGAATGTTCTTGCTCTCGTAAATAAAGGCTTGAAATGTTTGGATCCTTGGTAACCCACAATATCTCCTTCACGTTTGAATTTCTACATGCATTGATTAATTTTTGCTATGTTTTCACATGCAAAATAATGTTTAGAGTCCAACGTGCTTGTTGGAAAAGCTTCATATTTTGGTGTAGTTTTGTTTATTAAATCAAAATGAAAACTATTTGTCTTCTAATCCATTTGAGGATTATGCAAAATGAGACATGATAACCCAATGATGATAGGGTTTGTCAGAAATGAAATGACATTGAAAACAACTTTGCTACTGTGTGACCGAATTATTACCGTCATCGCCTTGGTCTCATGCATTACAGGCCCTAAGAAAAGTTATGACCATCGCTCGATCGCAACTGGTGTCGCTTTCTCCACCAACATCAAGTTATGTTCTAATACCAATTCCTTTTGATGAAACATATTGATGCCCTTGAGTCAAAAAGTGCTTGGGTTCACACAATCATGGATTTACCACCTTTGATCATGATGGGCAACAAAAAACAAATTGCTGATTCTGAAAGACAAGGTAAGACCGTTTTGAACACATGATGCATCAAAGTCCAATCTCACGGTTCCTACTGAAACTGGACATCTTCATTTCCCTTTTCTTTTGGTCCTTGGGTAATGGTAGAAGTTGTGGCATATGTTGCATGTTGAACACATTTCTTTGAACAAACACCGGCTATGTGGCTTAATTCTCAATAGTACAAACAAAAATTGTTTACACGTCGATGTTGTTTCTCCTATTCTATGAGTGGTTTGAATCATCTCTTATCACTTTGCATGAGGTTGTCATTGGGTGTAGACACCATATGTTTGGGTTGCAACATCGGTGGCATGAATGTCTTCAATGTTGGTGACAATTCCTAACGCTTTTCTTATTGACGTTCAAAAAGTCGATTATCATAATGCATAGCTTACACGATTGCCTAATTCAAGCATGGTCAATAGAAGGTCCTTCACGTCTCCACAAAATCCAAATTGAAATTGGCTCCTGAACTCAGCCTTGTCCCATGAAACGTCACATGCTAGTTGCTTGAATTTAGAAGTGTACATAGAAATTGGGCATGATCCTTAACGAAATGCTTGCAATTTGCTTATTAATGTATGTTCTTTGTCTGAATTACCAAAAGAAGCACCAAATTCTTCAGAAAATGCTTCAAAATCTTTTAGAAGAGGAGTGACATTCCAAAAGAAATGTAAACCGTGCTAAAAATGTGCTTCGTAATAAGATGCCAATGAATCCAACTTAGGTTCGGTCATCTGGATAACAATGTTGATGAAGTTGGATGATGAGATGTATTTGGTTGACAAAACTTCAAAATATGTGTGTCGTTAAACTTTTCTGGTAGGCTGATTCGTGGCTCTTTCAAGATGCTTCCAAACGTTGTTAATGCTTGGTTTCCTTGTAAGTGTGTAATGCACTTACGAAGAGATTAATTTTCTTGTTACATATGCCCAAGGGCAACAAGAACCTCTTCCATGTACGGAACTATTTTTTTCTTGAAATGGACATGGCCAAATAAATATGTAAACAAAAGGTGGGTGGTCCATAATCTCAACAACACATTCAAAAGATGGATAATCCATAACCTTTTAAAAAAATTTACGTTTGAAGTAGAGGGGTAGTTTCAACTTCCATTAAAAAAAAAAACAACTATAATGACAACAAGAATAAATGTAGGTTTGATGGGAATCTTTTCAAATTATCACGAACATAAAAAAATATTTAAAAAAAACTAAGCCAAGGACATAACAAATGACGCACTCTCAACTCCTTAAAGGACTCAAATGTGAGCCCAAGTAGAAAGCAACGGAAGAAGGAGGAGTCGGAGCACGCTCCCTAGTTCACAACATTTTCAGGGGTAGAGGGGCGTGTTGGAGCTCCGGGATGGGACTAGGAAGAGTTGACAAGCTTCACTCACTCACACAGGCCTGCACACAACCCACACAAAGTGGTTAGTGCATAGTTGGA